>Ga0136651_10000194_pt1 | contig 31588 bp, 42 predicted proteins | sample Mar14236cmmetaG_FD_94867 | JGI IMG/M metagenome (GOLD analysis project Ga0136651, IMG submission 94867) | Marine hydrothermal vent microbial communities from Guaymas Basin, Gulf of California to study Microbial Dark Matter (Phase II) - Marker... ... | reverse complement strand
GGTTCTATATTAAGGTGGACCACCAAATCGACAGCACAGGTCCGTACGCCACCGTTACTCTGTATCTCCCTGCAGAGGGTCAAGGCGCAAGGCTCCATGAACTCTATCGAAGCCCAACGCGTGGTCTATTGGGAGAAAGCCTAGCTTTCAATTGGGGGATCGCCGCGAGTGGTACTCCAATTGGCTATGCGCGAATGAAAAGCAAAACATACCGCGGAGGCATGTGGGACGAAGTAATAGAGTCAGTCGAGAGCGCTATTAGGTCCATATGTTACATACTTAACGAAGTCGTTCACCGCAACGTTCGGTTACGACGAGATGTCCCGGAAAACCAAGAATTTCTATTCAGGTGGGGAGGTGAAGCCAATGAATGAACCACAAAAAGACCTAATCAGGGTGTTGGAAGACGCGCGGCCGGTCCAGGAGGTTTCTCAGGCCCAGCCGGCCGTTGCTCGGGCGGTTGCGGAGGTTCAAGCTGGGGTCGTGCTTGCTCTGAAGACCCCGCGGGATCCTGAAGCCGCCTACCGACAGATCATCCAAAATTGTCGCCGTCCCTCCCTCGCGGAGCGAGCGGTGTATGAATTCCCCCGAGGCGGGAACTTGGTCACTGGACCAAGCATCCACTTGGTTCGCGAGATCGCCCGGCACTGGAAAAACATTCGCTCCGGGTTGGTTGAAATCCAACGCGAGAATGGGGCTTCGCTCGTGGAGGCGTATGCGTGGGACCTCGAGGCTAACATCTACGATAGCCGGAGGTTCTGGGTCAAACACGAACGAAAGCGGGGCCAGCTCGTGGTTCGATTGGAGGATCCCCGCGACATCTACGAAGCAATCGCCGCGCAAGGAGCGCGGTATATTCGTGCCTGTCTCTTGTCGGTGCTCCCCTCCGACATCGTGGAGGCGGCGATGGAGGTTTGTGAAAAGACAATGTTGGAACAACTCAAGGGGAACACTGACCAGGCTCGACAGGCTATGATTAAAGCGTTCGCGGAAATTGGGGTTCCGGAGGCAAGTCTGAACAAATTCCTCGGAATTCCCGCGCGGAGGGCTACTCCGCGGCAAATTTTCCGCCTCCGCCGGGTTTACCAAGCGATCAAAGACGGGCTAGTCCGTGCGCAAGACATCTTCGACTTAACCGTTGCGCCTCCGCCTGAAAAGCCGAAACAACGACGCGGGCGGAGGAAAAAGGAACCGGAAACAAAGCTGGAACTGGGACCGGAATCAGTACAAGAACCAGAGCCACAGCCGGAGGAACAACCGGTTGAAGAGGTGAAAGATGAGGAACCGGAAGAACCAAAGCAAGACGAAACGGTCCAAGAAGACCTGCTATAGCTTCCTGAACCAAGTCTATCGCGAGGCGAAAATTGAGCCTCGTAACCGGCGTTATACGCCGGAGATCGGGTTCACGTATGCCCTGGCTTGGCTGAAGGGGTATACGGACGCAGAAATCGCGACCGCCGTTGGATCAAGCATGCATGCGGTCGCAATGCGGCGTTGGCGAGCGTTGAAACGTTTAAGCCGAGCGCCTAAATGGTTTTTCGCGCTTGTCAAGCGCTATAACTTGACGCATATTTTAGACCGCTACGCCGAAAGGCATTGTTGACCTCCCTTTCCTTTCGTTTGGCCGCCCCGGGAGAAATCCCGGGGAAATTTTTTGAGAAAATTCATTTTCCCATGTTGACTTTACGAGAAAATGTGTTATGTTGTGTGGTGCGTGGATGAGATTAGGCGACACGAAGTGACGGGGACGGAGTCTGGGAGGTAGCCATGAAAGTCTATAAGATCGTACGACAAGCCAACGGAAAACTATGGAGCGCGTGGGCTCCATATGCAGGAGCGGTTGAGTATATCCCTGGACGGTGGGCCACCCCTAGAAGGGACAACGGTCCACTGACGGCGTATAAAGATTTCGACGAGGCAATGTTCCAGATCACTCAGCTTCTCCCGCCTTGGTTCGACTACTGTATCTTTGAGGCCGAGGCGGAACCATGGGACCAGAAACTACCGCGCAACCCGGGCGGCGTAATCTATGCCTGGGTTTGGGATCGGGGGGTGAGGTATGAATCCTGTCTCACTCCATTCTCTTCGCGAAGCCTAGCGTTGTGCCGAAGGATCAAGCTCCTTCGGTGTCTTTGGGATACCAAAATAAACCTTCAGTGGGCGACTGCGGTAAACGGATGAAAATGAGGGAGGGAGTGGGACGATGAAGAGTGATGTAGTCTTGGTGGTTTGGCGCTACGGGGTTCGCTGTGAGCACAAATTTGACTCGATTGCTCGGGCGGCTCGTAGCGCGATTCATCACCTTGACCATTGCGAAGGTTTCCCGGCTGAGATCAAGGTGAACGGGAAGGTCGTATGGAAAGCTGGAGAAACCGGAACCATGTATTCAGAGCTTGAGGTGTTAATCCGTAAGGTGGAGGCGGCCACGGCCTAAGACGAGAAATCCGGCCTCTGTGGCGCAAGGCCGGGAAGGAGACGGAGTCAATGTTGCTGAAATACCCTGTGACGAAAGATGGTGCTCATCTGTGGAACGGCTGGCCTCTGGCCCCAATGTGCCGAATCCACATCAACCGACTTAACCCATACAAAACCTGGGGCCCACGGATCCCGAGACTTCAACAACCGTTGAGGGGAGAAACATGGGGATGGTTTTTGGGGGATCCAGGCGACAAAACCGAGAAGTGGTTTCGGTATGTTGGATTTGGGGAAAACCAGGTAACGCAAATTGGTTATAAGGTGGTTTGGGGCGGCAATTCGGGCCCCGGAGGCGGGAAATACGCTTCAGGCTGTTATTTTGAGATCGCACGAGATATTTGGTTTCGGGTGGACCAATGGACTTTGCCCCGGGAGGGGGAAGGCCCGATTGTGGTCTTCCAAAACCCAATTGAGGCAGCGAACTATATCCGGATGTTCCGCATTCCGGAACTCGAGGTCTGGGAATGCCGTTACATTCCGTGGGTTTGGGCTCCACTCTATGACCAGACCTTTGGGCAATGGGGAGATGGAGATCCGGTTGAGGGAGGAGAGCCCATTGCTACATGGTGGGGGGCGAACAATGTCCCTATGCGAAAACTTCCGACAGGGGCTGTTCTAGCGTCGGCCGTGAAGCTAATTTCATATGTGCATGTCAAATGAACTCCAAACTAAAGACGTAGTGGAGGCGCCGAAATGAAAACCAAGACGACGAAACACAATGGAAAGCCCGAGTTGTGGGCGAGCGAACTAGACAGGGTGGCGAAATGCCCGGCAAGCTGGAGGCTAAGCCGAACGGTCTTGCCTGGGCCGGATTCGCCGGCCTCAATCCGGGGCCAACGGATTCACGCTGCGCTTGCGGGCAACCCGCCTCCGGATCTCTCTCCGGAGGAAAATGAACAACGTGAGAATGCTTGGCAGTCAGCCTACTGGCTGACCGCTCAGCTACTCGGCAAACATTACTCTGACCTAGAAGTGCGACGCGAATGGAGCGCGGTGGTCCATTTGGATAGCGCAAAGATCGTCGGCCGCTACGACATCCTGATTTGGGATCAGGAAACGAAGCAGGCTTGCCTGTATGACTGGAAGACCACCGCCTGGTATGAGTGGGACCCCGGCACAAACTGGCAGCTTGCTGCCGGAGCGCTTGCAGCACAAGAGGCACTAGGGGCAGAGGTGGTTTACGTTGCGATTATTGAGACTGGGCGAGGCCAATACAGACCGGATTATTACACTTACGACGAACATGGCTTGTCTATCGCGCGTCGACAACTCAAAGATGTGGTCGACGCGGCAATTCATAAGCCTGACAGAACGCGTCGTGGCGACCACTGCCGTTTTTGCCCTGCCTTGCAAATTTGCCCTGAGACGTTGAAGCTCCCGGAGTTCGTTGGCGGAAAGAAGTCCAAAGAGCTGCTTAAACAGTATGTTGAGGGACTTCCTCCGGCGAAACTCGCAGACCTATTGAACGAGTGGAAGAACTGGGTCCAGATCGTAGGCAAAGCACTCGAGGAAGAAGCGAAACTCCGCCTATCTCGCGGTGAAGAAGTCCCCGGCTGGACCCTTTCTGCTGGCACTACAGTTCGCGAAGTCAAGGATGTTGCCGCAGTTTGGCGAAAGCTAAAAATGGCAGGTGTGTCTCCGGTTGATTTCCTCAACACGGTTCGTGTGAGTATTAAAGACATCGAGCGTCTACTCAAGCCGATCGCGAAAGATCGAGCGGAACTGAAGGATCTGCTGGAGCAGGTACTGGAGGGTGCAGTCGAGGAAAAACAACGGAGTCCAAGTTTGAGGAGGGAAAAATGAAAGCGTATAAGGTAGTGCTTAATACAGGTCGTGAATGCGGACTCGTGAGCAGCTACGCTTATTTAATACTGCGCTCCTATATCACCTATAAGCCGGGGCAATGGGTAAAACCTAAACCTGGCTGTGGGCCACTCGCCGCATTTCGAACATTTAAACATGCTAAAATATATGCGGTAAAATTGCGAGCTGATATAGAAATGTGTGAAATATGGGAGGCCGATGTTATGCCGTGGAAGGAGCGCCTTCCGAGAGTTGGTTTAGATTCCGGTGGTCCCGTCCCCATAGCTCTATGGGATCGCAGGCAAACAGCGCTCACCCCATTTGAGCTTCCACGCGGTACATTGTTGTGTCAGGCAATCAAACTGACCCAAAAAGTCTGGCCATAGAAGTTGAGTACTGGAGGACTGAGCCATGAGGATCAAAGTTGACATTGCTGGGACCCCTCAAGGTAAGCCGGCCCCGCGCTTCCGTGCGGTTCTACGGAAGGACGGGAGACCGGCGCTAGTCAGGTATCCAGGCAAATCCGCCGAGCACTGGGAGCGGGCTATCTATTCTCAGCTCGCGGAATATGTGCCAGAGGAACCGCTGGACGAGCCGGTTGCGGTTACGGCCGTCTACCGGATTATGCGGCCCAAAAGCCACTACGGGGCCAAAGGGCTGCGGCCAAAGTTTGAGGATGTCCGGCATGCGCAGAAACCGGACCTCGACAATCTCAATAAGGCCCTCGACACGCTGACACACATGGGAATTTGGCGGGATGATGCGCGGGTCTGGTGCTGTCTCGCAGCAAAAATCTGGACCATAGGCAACCCGGGCCTGGATCTGCAGATTGAGACTGGGCCCCCCGAATGGTTCAATCTGATGAGTGAGGCGGCTGCAGTTTTGAGTCATTCCGAAAACCAGAAACACAAAGATCTCGCGTATCGGATCTATAGGTTCCTTGGAATGGTCAAACCAACTCACTAAAAGGAGGTACCTATGAAAAAAGAAGTCCGAAAATTGGCACTATGCCGAGGTGTTCCGAGCGCATTGATTAAGATCAAATATTACTTTTCTGACGGCAAGCCCGAGGCAATTATTAGATTATTTCTTCCAACTGCTGAACGAGAGGCAGTTAATATACATCCTGCTCTTGTGGACCCCTATACCACATTATTAGGTGAAGAGCTAAACTATCAATGGGGTGTATTTGTGTTAACACACAAAAAGGCGCCTATAGACGCACGACAAAAAGAGATCATTTTGGAGGGTGAATCATGGGAGGAGTTGAAAGAAAAAGTACATGAAAAAGTCGAAGAAATTGTCACTACTCTTAAGCGTGTGATCCAAAAGAATTCAACCCCAGATGACGAGGAAATTGAGATCCAGTTTAGCTGAAAGGAGGTGTGCCATGAAAATATATAATGAAGACAAGGTTTGTCGGTTGATTCGTAGGGCGAAAAAATATTCGTGGTTTGCGGTTCAGAGAATAGAGTGGAAATATTATTTTTCCGACGGAAAAGGCTTGTTCCTTATTTTTGCAGGATCACATCCTAAAATTATCCAGCAGATCCACACCATCATTGGGAGAGAATTGATGGACGGGGAAATCATCGGCAGCCCCAAACGGAATCTTTATGAAATGTTCTCAAAGCTCACAAAACAGCGGAAACGCAAAGCGGAACCCACCCCATGGCTTTATCAATACACAGACATGTTGGGCAAAGCTTTTCTCGTCGGCAGATATGTAAAGATGATGCAATTGAGATATTGGGAAGTTTTCGAAAAGTCAATGAAATATGAGTTTTTACCATATTGCAGCGTGCCATGTTTTGTTGTGAGTGATATAGATGATCCGGTGGCCGTGATCGCCGCAATGACCGGCCATCCTAAAAGGTTGCCCAACGTAGACAAGGATGACTTTATTCAACAGTTGGAATAATTCGGGATGTAGACGAGATCAAAAGGCAAAGAGGAGGAGATAATAATATGAATCCGCCAGAGAGAATTCGAAAGCATCGTGCATTTCTGGGTGCCTACCGAAAAGGTTATGAGGCTGCTAAGCGTGGTGAGCCTCAAAACGCCAATCCCTACAGTGAATTAGACACTGCGCCTGGTGGTAATGTGACCTGGAACGTCGCATTTCACCGATACTGGGATATGGGGTGGGAAGATTATCACAAAGAAAAGAAGAAGGAATGAAATCGATAACAAAAGAAGAATTGTAACCCGCAGAGACTGGTATATGAGTGAGAGAAAACCATATCCTCGCAAGCCGATTGAGTATGAGGTGACTTATGAGAGACATATCCTCTGCTGGTCGGCAAATCACCCAAAAACTGTGCGGTTTGCCAAGCGACGCATGAATAAGCGGTTTCGTAGAGAGGCAAGGGAACAGCTCCGGAAGGAATTGCAAATCCTCGCGAGCTGTCTGACTCGCAGGGATCCTCCTCCCAGACGGAAGACCGTCGGCAGCCGATCCGACGGCAGTGGAAAGTATAGCACAACACGGAGATAAAGCCATGACGAAGAGAGAGGTAGCAGCACGAATCCGAGAGGCGCGGCTTAAGATGATGTACGTCGTAGATTACGCGCGCGAGTCGATCAATGTCGGTTTTGAGGCAGAAGACTATTTGTGGCGTGGCGATTTAGCGAAAGCTGAGGAATGTCTGAAGCAGGCAGAGGAGTGGGAAGCCAAGATTCGCGAACATCTAGGTTTCTGGCTTCCGGCATCTCTACGGCTTGCCGTCCTAAGAGGGCAAGCAAAGCGGAAAGAGAAGGAGGTATCGAACAAATGAGGTTTTACGGTGAGGTTCAAGGCGAGGTTATGCTAGTTAGTGTTCCGCTCGACCTTCTGTTTTTGCACGAGGTCATAAGTAAACAAACGGTCAGATGCTGGCTGACCGCGAAAGCGTGGCAAGCTCTTTCATCGCAGAATATCCGAGAGGGTGACACAATTAGGGCCCGAGGGATGATCACACAATGCTCAAAGACCGGGGGAATTCTCGAGGTCGAGGTGTGGAACTTGGAAAAAGTAGAAGATTTCGACGAACAGCTTTACCGCGCCGGTCTTGGCGCGGTACCGGACACGACAGGCGGACTGTCGGTGGAAGAATACATACGGAGGATGAGAGATGAAACGGATCAAAGAAACCATCCAGTTGATTCGTGAGACGTTTGGAGTGATCACTTGTCCTGGGTTAGATCCGCTTGAGGCGGACGAATTGGATCGGGGTATTTGCCCGATCTGCGGGGAGAAGCTTATTTTGCGACGAGACTGGCTCAGGCGGTTCCGGTGTTCTCATTGTGGGTGGAAACTTCCGCCTGAGGTATTCGTGGTTTGTCCGGTATGCGACAAGATTTTGAGGGGCGGCACGTCGAATTTGGCGGTGTTTTGCCTATGTCGGAAATGCCGGAAAAACTTAACCCCGTGAGTGGGTTGTCTCACGGGGTGACAGCGGAGAGGATCCTTCATTTCTGCTCACCTCTTAGGAGGGAGTCGCCGGCAGCGAATCCGGCGGCGAGAGGAAATTTAGCGGTTGCCCGCTGCAATGTCCAGAAATAAATCTGGACCTATCGTCAACAGAAAAGTTGGTACTAATCGTGCTGATGCTGCATAGCGATATCAATGGCGTGTGCAAGATCAGTTATTCTTCTCTCGCGAAGTTATCAGGACTCGCAAGGCGCAGTGTGATACGGATAATCCACAACCTCGAACGGAAAAGAATAATCAGGCGGCAAGGTGGCCCAACCAATATCTATCTGTTAAATATAGCGATTGCCAAGCAGGCAGATGATGGATCTTGCCTTTCATTTGCTTGCTAGAAGAGAACTCTGAAAAAAGGAAAGGGGTAAAATGATGTCCCCTGAGAAAATCAAGGAGTTCATTGATCGGGATGAGTTAGGTACGAACGAGAGAATTGTGGCGCTTGTGTTGATTCTGCACGCCGACAGTAAAGGCCAATGTTGGCCATCCGTCAAAACGTTGATGCAGTGGACACGGCTTAGCCGAGCTAGCATCATGCGTGCATTAGCTAAGCTTGAGAAAGCAAACTTAATCCGGCGAGGGAAGACCGCGCGCAATCGGAACATCTATTACCTAAGCATTTCCTCCGAACAAGATGTCTCAGAGAGAGACATGTCTCACAGAGAGACCACAGATGTCTCAGAGAGAGACATGTCTCACAGAGAGACCACAGATGTCTCAGAGAGAGACATGTCTCACAGAGAGACCACAGATGTCTCAGAGAGAGACATCAGATGTCTCACAGAGAGACATCAGAGGTCTCAGAGTGAGACCTCTCCCCCCTCATACTCCCCCCTCTCAAATAAAGATACCAATGAACTAACCAATGAACTAACCAATGAAGAGAGAGAGTATAAGAGAGAGTATAGCGCACACGCGAAATCCAGCCTTGTCGAAATTCCATCTCTCGATGAGGTCAAAGGCTACGCTGTCGCCATCGGTCTGCCAGCCCAGGAAGCAGAAGCGTTCCATGACTACTACTCCGCTCGGGGATGGGAGCTGCGAAATGGCCAGCAGATGCGCGACTGGCGAGCGGCGCTCCGGAATTGGAAGCGACACTGGATGGAACGTGAGCAGACCGTAGGCAAAGCGAAGGCCCGGCAGCCCCGCAAGCCGAATCCTCTCTGGGGACTGACCGAGCCAGGCTCCGAAGAAGATCAGGAATGGAGATTTTAGCGGACGGAGGAACTATGAGCAACATCAAAGACAATCCAATGAGGCAGTCTGTAGAGCAGGTGATGCAACAGCTGCAAGAGGCAATCAAGCGCAACGGCGGGCGGGCGCGACATCCTGAGCCTGAGAAGCCGCCTAGCGCTCTGCAGATTGCGCGAGCGCTAGAGAGTGATGGGTTCCCTAAGCGACATCTGTCTCTTGCCGCTCGGCTCGTAGAGTCTGGCTGGCTCGAATCAATTCGCCGGCGACTCATCGAGCAACTCAGTCTCGGTGAAACGGTGCTATTACACGGCCCGACAGGAGCTGCAAAGACTCTTCTGGCCTGTGTGGTCGCTATTGAGCTATCTCAACGGCAGAAGCGAGTCACCTATGCCACTATGCCTGACCTACTGCTCGAACTACGCGACTGCTTCGATCGGCGACAGTCAATCAATGATACCCTTTCCCGCTATGAGACAGGTATCCTCATGCTGGATGAGCTCGTACGATGGAAAGGATCCGAATGGGAGCAGAACGTGCTATGGATCCTGTTAGATCGGAGGTGGAGAAGCTGTAAGGGGACACTACTGATCGCCGAGGGAGGACGCGAAACACTCAATGAGCTACTTCCTGCTGCTGGTCGTCGCCGGATTCTCGAGAGCGGCGGAACGATAGGCTTAACCAAAGGATCTCTTTCGGCGGCCGGACTGAAGCTGGGGACCAGGACCGCCGATTCGCACGAGTGAAGGCCCGCTGCGGCATGGTGGGAACATGCGGTTAGACGGAACTTCCGTTAAGTCCGCGCGGTAGGAAGTAGACGGAGCTGCTCAGCCGGACGCAACCGCGACCGAGCTGGGCTACCAGGTTCAAATCCTGGCAGCGGGCCACAAAATCTAAGGCAAGGGAAAGGATATCGAGACAATGACGGACATGGCTGAAAGTTGGAGCAAATGGCTAAAAGCGATTTCGCTTGCGCGGAACAAAATCCCGATCCAGGTCTTGCGAAACGCTTGGATCCACAACCGCGAAGCATGCATTGTGGCGCTTAGTCGCCCTGAGCCGGAGGTAAAGCTCAAATGGGTTTGCTCTCGTTGGCTCAATCGGTATGAGCGCCTACAGAACCTCGATCTCTCGACCTTCGTCGAATACGCCTGCTTGTGCGGTCTCGAGCCCGGCGAGGCGTACGCAATTTGGGCCCAGATCGCGCCACAGACCGGAGAAGAGCTAGACCCAGACATTTATCTACCCCGACTATGCGAAACGGGCTGGAGGCTCATCTCAGAGCGAAGACGGGAGCTTCTACGAGAGCCTCACCCCGTTCCGATTGACAAATTCCAGGAGCTAACTCAGAGTTTAAGGATAAAGACCAAGAACAACCAATGATCACGATTCGGCTAAAAGGACTCGATGAATTCCGACGCGCGGTTTCTCCTGCGGTCTTCCACCGCGCTACCCGGGCCGCAATCGCTCGCGCTATACGATCCGGTAAGGCTAAAGCGTCGAACGAAATTCGGAACCGACTGAAGTTCAACATCCGCAAATCCGATCTCGACCGCAAAATCTCGACCTATTACCACTTTGACTCTGGTCGACTGACAGTCATAGGCCAACCAATTTTGCTGAGCTACTTCAATCCAGTCGAAACCCGCGGCCAAACACAAACCAGAATCCGCAAGAAGCGGGGCCGTACGGTCGAGGCGTTCGAGGTCAAAAGGCGGAAGCTGAAGCGGAAAATCAAAGGAGCTAGCGGCGTTAGAGTCGAGATCATCAGAGGGCGCAAAACTCTGCTCAGAGGCGGACGATTTGTCAACATGCCGGTCCATGTCGGTACCCCGTTCATCATCCGCGGCCGCGGAGGAACACCTTTAGTGGTCGCAAAAAGACTAGACGAAGAAGGTAAGCTATATACGTACCGTATTATATCAGAGGTAACTATGTTCCGTAAAGTACTAGAGACGGTAGCTAAGCGTATAGTGGAGGCTTGGGAGAATGAAATCCGGAACCAAGCCAGAAGGTTTGGCTGGAGATAAGCTGACCCCGGCGGGTCCTTTCGGGTGAAAAGGCGGCCGGGGCTGGCATAGCTGCAAAATTTCGGCACCAAAAATCAAAAATCCAGGGGTTTCATTACCATGGAGATGAAGATCACCCCAACCTGGAAGACTTACCAAGAGTTGACTACCGAAGGCTAAAACCGCTTCAGGGAGGCTTAAAGCGAGTCGCGCGATAGCTTAAAATGCCGGAAGGGATCAATGCCTATACCGAACAAACCGGAGTTTAAGAATCCTGTACGGCTTGAAGAGGTTGCTGATCGCCTCTTCCTTATGTCGCCGCGGCGGTACCGTCAGCTTGTGAAAGAGCGGGGGTTTCCTCCGGTCGTTCGGGGAATGATTGATTTTCTCCCGGCAGTCCAAGCCGTGATCCGCTACTATCATGACCTTGCGGCTTCTCCCGGATCTTTGAGCTTGATGGAGGAGCGAGCGCGGCTGACGAAGCTGCTTGCGGACAAACGGCAAATCGAAATCCAGGAGAAACTAGGAAAGCTGGTTGACGCTGACGTTGCACGTGAAAAGTGGGCGCAAGTGCTCCAGTCCATCCGGAACAAACTGCTTCAGATTCCGGGGCGCCTTGCACCAGTTGTCTTAGGATGCGAAACTCCGGAAGAAGTTAAACAGATTACAGAGCGAATCATTGCGGAAGTCATGGAGGATCTGTCGAATCCGGACCTAGTGGCAAAAGATGGAAAGCGGAAGACAAAGTCGAAGAAATCCAAGCGCAATCGTTGATGATCTTATCGCAGAGACGCTTTCCATTCTGAAACCGCCTCCACCTTTGACGGTGAGCGAGTGGGCGGAACGGTTTCGGGTTTTGAGTCCGGAAACCGCGGCCGAGCCTGGCCGCTGGTCGAACGACAGAGCTCCTTACCAGCGGGGAATCATGGACGCGGTTCACGAACCAGGGGTTCAACAAATCGTAATCATGAGTAGCGCGCAGGTCGGGAAAACTGAGATTGCGCTAAACATCTTAGGCTACCATGTGCAGATGGATCCTTGTCCGATCCTGATCGTAGTCCCTACCCTTGAAATCGCGAAACACTATGCTCAAGATCGGATTTACCCGATGTTCCGTGATTGCCCGACTCTAGGGCAAAGGCTTCGAGGAAAGGGAATGAGAAGGCGGGGCCAACATACTTTCCACTTCACGTTTCATGGAGGCCACATCACAATTGCCGGAGCGAATTCTCCTGCTTCTTTAGCTACACGGCCGATCCGGTTGCTTGTCCTGGATGAAGTGGATCGATTCCCAGCTTGCGTCGGCTCGGAAGGGGATCCGGTCGCCTTGGCCAAAAAACGAACTCAGGCTTACTGGAACCGGAAGATTATCTTGATCAGCACGCCTACAATTCAGGGCGTGAGTCGGATTGAGCGGACCTATCAACAGAGTGACCAACGAAGGTTCTTCGTCCCATGTCCGCATTGTGGCGAATATCAAGAGCTTCTCTTCGAAAACCTCCGCTGGAGCGAAGGCAATCCGAACACGGCACACTATGTTTGTGCGTTTTGCCGGCAACCATGGACAGACAAACAGAAAATCGCCGCGGTTCGAAAGGGCGAGTGGAGAAAGACGAACCCAGAAATCATTCTTACCGCGGGGTTCCACTTAAGCGAGCTTTACTCTCCTTGGGCAACCTGGGCCTCAATCGCGAAGGCTTATCTTGACGCAAAGCAGAGCCAAGAAGAGCTTCGGGTTTTCTACAACACCGTGCTCGGACAGACTTGGTCGGAAATCCATTTCGAGGACGACTTGCCTCCGCTTCGCAAGCGGATCGAGCAATACGGGCCAGAGCTGCCAGAACAGGTTTGTGTTTTGACCGCGGCGGTAGATGTGCAAGAGGACCGCCTGGAGATCCTGGTGGCCGGTTGGGGAGAAGGTGAAGAAGCCTGGCATATCGACAGGCAGTTTTTATTTGGACCTCCAGTCGGTGAAGACGTCTGGGAGCAACTTGACCGCTATCTAAGCGAGACAACATGGCCGCATCCTAGCGGTGCAAGGCTGAAGGTAGAGGTGACTTGCATTGATTCAGGCTTTCTGTCGAAACGTGTCTATGACTTTGTCCGACACCGGCAACGTCAGAGAATCTACGCGATCAAGGGGATCTCAACCCCTGGAGCTCCGTTAGTCGGTCGGCCAATGCGGGCCGGTAGGTCAGGAGTTCGTCTCTACCCAGTAGCAGTTTCCGCGGCGAAGGATATTATCTTCGCACGGCTGCAGATCGAGAAGCCCGGCCCCGGATATATTCATTTCAACCAACAATGCGACGAGGATTATTTCGACCAGTTGACTGCCGAACGGCCTGTCGTTAAAGTGACGCGCGGGGTAGCAACTCGGGTTTGGCAAAAGATTCGGGAGCGGAACGAGGTCTTGGATCTTTGGGTGTACAATTTGGCTGCTCTGGCAATCTTGAATCCAGACTTTAAACAGATCAAAAAATTGGTGCTTGCGCCGGAACAACAGAAGGCCGAAATTAAGAGACCGAAGGCTAAGAGGGCAATCCGGGGCGGATGGGTAAAGCGCTGGTAGGAAACCAAAGATGAGCGTACCAAACGAGATTCGCATTGGAACAACAACCGAATGGTCTTTTTCTCATCCGGATTATTCCCCGGACACCTGGAACCTCACCTATAACTTTATCGCTGACGACGGGTCGAAAAAGGTTTCTATCCCTGGAACTGCTGACAATGGTGGCTGGACGATAAAGATTGATCCTACGACTTCGAGGGAATTCACGCCTGGCCCTTGGTCTTACGTTGCGCTAGTGACTGATGGGGCCGACGTCTACCAGGTCGATAGCGGGACCGTCACTATTCTTCCGGATCCGACTGCCTCTGACGTTTCAGCTTTCCAGTCTCACGTCAAAAAAGTCCTCGACGCACTGGAGGCGGCTTTAGAGGGTCGAGCTTCCCGGACGGACCTTGAATACCAGATCGGGAATCGGAAGATCAAGCACATGTCCCCTGCGCAGCTTTACCGGCTTTGGAAGGTGTACAAAATGATGTATGAGCGAGAGCGGAAGGCTGCTAATTTAGGCGAGCAGATCGGGCCGGGGGCAAAAGTGGCAGTGAGATTCAAATAGCAATGGGCTTATTTGGTTGGCTATTCAAACGAAGCAAACCGTCACGCAAGCGGTACGTTTCAGGCTTCGCAGCCGCGAAGCAAGACCGCTTGACCGCCGACTGGATCCTCCCGGGCCGCCTGGGGGTTGACCAGCTCCTCAAGTGGAGTCTTTCGAAGATTCGCGAGCGGTCTCGCGACCTAGCGCGCAATGATGACTACATGCGGCAGTTCCTTCGGATGCTCGAAGCCAATGTGGTCGGGCCGCATGGAATCAAACTGCAGGCTAAGGTTCGAGCCAAGGATGACTCTTTGGACGTCCGAGCCTCTCGGTTGGTAGAGGAGGCATGGATACGGTGGGGGAAGCGCTTTGCTTCGGTCAACGGAGACATGACGCTCCGCGAGATTCTCCGCCTTGCACTGATCAGCGTCGCGCGGGACGGGGAAATCTTCATCCGGATCATTCGTGGGGCGGACAATCCGTTCGGTTTCACGCTCCAGTTGATTGAAGCGGACTTCTTGGACGAGCGGTTTTCTGAGGTGCGCCCAGACGGGCGAAAGATCGTCATGGGGGTGGAAAAAGGCGAGTGGGGGCGGCCGCTCGCTTACTGGTTCTACGATCAACATCCCGGGGAGAACGGCGGAATCACAACCGCAAAACAGGTTCGCGTCCCGGCTGAAGACATCATCCATCTCTTCGTTCGGGACTACGTTTCACAAACTCGCGGGATCCCTTGGGCGCATTCGGCGATTCTGAAGCTTAGAATGCTCGGCGCCTACCAAGAGGCGGAAGTAGTGGCGGCTCGAGTCTCCGCTGCCAAGATGGGGTTCTATGTCGAGACATTAGACGCGCCATATCAAGGTGGGGATGAAGAGGAGACATTGATCTCAGAGGTCGAACCGGGAATCCTCGAGAAACTTCCACCTGGCGTCGACTTCAAGCCTTTTGATCCTGGCAAACCCAACGCCGAGTTTGGAGATTTCTGCAAAGCGATCCTTCGTTCTGTCGCTTCCGGGCTCGGTTGCTCGTACAACATCTTAGCGAACGACTACGAAGGCGTGAATTATAGCAGTCTGAGGGCCGCAAAATTGTCAGAGCGGGATGTTTGGATGGCACTCCAGCAGTGGCTGATCGATAAAGTGTTGGAGCGAATCTTCGAAGAGTGGCTTAACTTCGCGATCCTGACCAAGCAGCTTCCATTTTCCGCTTCTGATGTTCCGCGTCTTGCTAATGTTCGTTGGCAGCCGCGGCGATGGGACTGGGTGGATCCGTTGAAAGACGTACAGGCGAAGATTCTGGAAATCCAGCATGGGTTGACCTCACGGACCCGGGTTTGCGCGGAACGAGGGATTGACTTCGAAGACGTGCTGGAAGAGTTGCGCCGTGAGAAAGAATTGATGGACAAATACGGGGTCCAGATCATCCAAGCCGGAGAAAAGCCAATCATCACGGTCGAGAGTGAGGGTGAAGAGGAACCATCGGGACGGATAATCTTTGACGTGGGGGAGAACTTGCGGAAGATTAAGGAGAGCCTGAAAGCCGGAGGGAACGGAAATGGGAAGCGAGTCCAGACCATATCCGAATGAGCATGCTTGTAGGCTGCGGGATCCTAGCGAATTCAAAGAGTTCCGCAGAGAGAACGGAGCCTTGAAGGTCGATGGAAAACCGATCGACGTAATCTGGGGGATCAAAGTCGAAGACGGCGAGCGGAAAGCCTATATGCAGAGCATGAGGTACCCGCGAGATAAATGGACTGCTGCTGAGGCACGGCAGCATTGCAGAAAGCATGGCGGTTCTTTTGAGCCGGCTGCTCCGAAGGAGAAATCGGCACAGAAGTCTATCGAGGTCGGAATGCTGTACAGGTCGGAACGAGTAGATCCTTCTGCGGTTGATTCCGACGCCCGTCGAATTACGTTGACTTTCTCAAGTGAGCAACCGGTTAAGCGGTGGTTCGGGTATGAGGTTCTTGACCACAAAGAGAGTTCGGTTTCTCTGAGTCGATTAAAAGAGGCCGGGAACCTTCTCCTGAATCACGATCCGGACAAGGTCATCGGAGTTATTGAAGACGTTTGGGTCGACAAAAAGCGAAAGCGTGGTGTCGCAGTTGTCCGCTTTGGAAAGTCGAGCTTGGCTGAAGAGGTCTGGAAAGATGTCCAAGAAGGAGTTTGGAGGAATGTCAGTGTCGGCTACATGATTCATGAGATGGTACTTGAAAAGGAGGAAGGAGAGGAGCAATTTTACAGAGTAACCAATTGGGAACCCTTGGAGGTTTCCATAGTAGCGGTTCCGGCGGATCATACCGTCGGAGTCGGAAGAGCAGAAACCAAAACGGAGGTAAAAGTAATGATGAGCGAGCAAGTAAATCCGGTTCAGGAACCTCAACCTGAAATCCGCGAAGAAAAACCCCGCGTCCAGGTGGACGAGTCGGAGATCCGTAAGCAGGCCCTTGAGACCGAGCGTAAGCGGATCAGTGAGATCATGGCGATTGGTCAGCAACACAAATGCGTGGAACTGGCGCAAAAGGCCATCGCCGACGGAACGTCTGTCGATGAGTTCCGTGCTGTCGTACTGGAGAAAGTCTATGGTGCGCGGAAGATCGAACCGATTGACCCGACTATCGGTTTGAGCAAGAAGGAGGCCCGGCAATTCTCCTTTGTTCGGGCTATCCGAGCTATGGCGACCGGAGATTGGTCTCAGGCGGAATTCGAACGCGAGGTTTCTCGGGCCACCGCAGAGAAGATTAAGCGAGAACCTCGAGGGATTTTCGTTCCATACGACGTCCTGACCATTGACGTCGGAACTCGGCGCGATCTAACCAAGAGCGGAGATGGAGGCAATCTGGTCGCGACCGAGCTGGTGACCGGGGAATTCATCGAGTTGCTCCGGAACGCGATGATGGTTCGCAAGCTCGGCGCGCGAGTGCTGAGCGGGCTTGTCGGCGACGTTGCAATTCCGAAACAGACCGGTGGAGCTACCGCCTACTGGGTGACCGAAGGGAACGCTCCGTCCGAGTCTCAGCAGACCTTCGCGCAACTTGCACTGACTCCGAAGACTGTCGGAGCCTTCACCGACATCTCTCGCAAACTCTTGCTCCAGTCCAGCATGGATGTGGAGCAACTTGTCCGTGAAGATCTCGCGACTGTCTTAGCTCTGGCGATCGACTATGCCACGATTGCTGGAACCGGCTCCGGTGGCCAGCCGACTGGAGTAATCAACACTTCTGGGATCGGCGTTGTTGCGATCGGATCCGATGGTGGTGCCCCGACTTATACTCACATCCTCAACCTCTGGAAAACGGTCGCGCAAAACAATGCCGCTACCGGTCGGCTTGGTTGGTTGACCAATGCCATCATGATCGCGAAGCTTGCGAGCACCGAAAAATTCTCGGGAACCGGTAAGACGGTAATCGAGGACTTACCAGGCCCGGACGGCATGACCACGATGCTTGGTGTGCCTTGCGCTATGAGCAACCAGGTCCCGAGCAACCTGACCAAGGGGTCGAGCAACGACTGCTCTGCAATCATCTTCGGCAACTGGCGCGATTTGGTGATCGCCGAATGGGGCGCACTGGACCTGCTAGTTGATCCGTATACTGGGGGCACTGCCGGAACGGTTCGGGTTCGGGTGCTCCAGGACGTTGACATTGGCATCCGGCATGTCGAAAGTTTTGCTGCAATCTTGGATGCTCGAGATGTTTGATCTTTAACTCCGAAAGGTGAGGTATGAAGGTTAAGCTGCTCCGAAACACCGTCGCAAGAGATGCAGGCAAGGGGGTACCAATGGCAGTCCTTGCCGGTGAGATTTACGATGTTGTTCCAGACGACGCACGGCTTCTGATCCAAATGGGATATGCGAAGCCGGTTGATGAAGAGAAAAACGAGAAGAAAGGTGAAGCCAACAAAAAGCCTAAGAAGTAATGTTTTACGATGACGACCTTGATGCTTTCTTCTCTGACTTCGCTGAAGACGTGATGATTAACGGTCAAAACATCAAGGCTATTTTCTCTGACCGTTACGAAGGGGTGAACCTCGATGGTCAGACCATTGAGGCTCAGTCTCCTTCCTTGTTGCTTCGCACCGCCGACGCCGACTCCGTCTCCGCCGCCGCAGGCGTTGCCGTCCAGGTAGCCGGCCGCTCTTATCATGTCCTAGAGCGACAAGATGGGGCGGCCGGCGTGACTATATTGGTCTTGGCGTAAGATGTTAAGCACACGGAGACGACGAATTTACAAGGCTTTTGCGGACGCGATTGAAAGATACGCGGACGGCCTGGGTGTCTATTTCGCCGAGCAAAGCGCTTTTGCGATCCCATCCAATCAAGATCGAGGGATCATTGTTTACCCAGTTCAAGACAGCTTTGTTCGGCGCGAGAAATTTGGCGAAATCCGGTTTCTCCAGGTTTCCGTTGCTTATTTCGAGCGGCTCGGGCAATTCCAGCAATTCGAGAATGTTTCCATCGAAATCAACCGTCTTGCTCGATCGCAATCCGTTCAGGCTTTGACCCTTGACCAGACTGAGCAAGAGATCCGGTGGGAGATCGTCGATCCAGATTTGCACGTCATGACCATGACCTACCGGTTCGAGTACCTTGATACGCTTGCGCGAGACGTCACATGGCAGTGACCGAGATCCAAACGAAAGCTTACCAGCTGGCCGATGCTTTGCGGCGGATGATTGAGAAGGCTGAGCCTTTCGTCGCTGAGGGCGGTATTGTGTTGACTGAATGGGATTCGACTTTGCAGGCGGATTTCCTTGCGGCGATCGATGATGGAAAAGTTGTCGCATTGATAGAGAAGCCGGAACTTACACTAGTCGAGGACAGCCGAAAACTTTTCTACACCTACGAATATCGAGTCGGAATCTACTGGCGGAAAAACCTTGATGTTGATGGATATGATGTAGCAAAAGAGGTAGCGAGCCGGATCCACTATCAACAACCCAACACAGAAATGACGAAAGGCTTACGTTTTTCGGTCCGCCGAATTGACCGCGGCAATGATGCCGAAGAAGATTTGGCTCGGGTTACTATGGAGGTTGAAATCCGAGCCTTGATTGGAGAACCCAGACAATAAATCTGAGGTGAAAGAAAATGGCCAACAAAGAAGCGCTATATTTAGGAGCGAAAGTTTACTTCGTCAGGGAAGCGTCTGGAGTCTCTGACGCAAACAATAAACCGCTTGATTTTTCCTCTGGTGAAATAGGAATCGCTGACCGAATTCGCGTTCGGTTAGACCATCAGCGTCGAGAAATCATCAAGCCATATCCGGGCCGGAGGCGCCTGGTGGATATTATCAGCATTGGAATGATCGAGCGCATTGAAATCACGATGCGCAATATTACGCCGATTTTTTGGGAATTAATGACGGGCTCGGGCGAATTAGACGAAGGAACAGACGTGGCATATACGGCTGGGGCTACGACTGGCGAGGTAAAGGGCTGGCTTAAGCTGGAATACCATGACGCGAATGACGCGACTAAGTATGAAGCTGATCGGTGGTGTAGTATTCGAATCGAAGAGGTCCCGATAGAGGACCAAGAGATCCAGTATGTGATTCATGCCGATGTGCTTTACAGTTCATTAAACGGTGGGACGATTGTGGAAGTTTAATGCTGAATAGTTGAGCGATGGCTACCCTCCGAGTAACCGGTACAGTTTATAACGCCTACGGCAACCCGTTCACCGGGAAAATCAAATTTATCCCTGACCGCCGGCTTCAGCTGGCTTACGGGGTAACCATGCACTCTAAGGCGGTTGAGGTGGAGGTCACAGACGGGGAGCTCGACGTTCAACTTGAGCCGGGGCGTTATTTTGTGGTTTTTGGTGATGGCGCTACTAAGCCGACAGCAATCTTTCTACCAAATGACGCAGTTGAACCTGTAGATTTTAATACAATCGTAACAGGGACGAGCGTCACAATTACCGGAATAATTTTCCACGATGATTTGCTTCGCAGAGACGATGCCGATCAACATCCTATTTCCGCGATTACCGGGCTACAATCGGCATTAGATTCCAAGGCAGACCAAACAGGTCTCGATGCTCATGTAAGCGACACCAATAATCCCCATCAAGTAACCTACTCTCAGGTCGGAGCTGACCCAGCCGGTACCGCCGAAGCGAAAGTCACCGAACATGAAGCAAAGGCCGACCCTCATCCTCAATACGCCACCGATTCCGATTTGGCGGCCCATACCTCCCGCACTGACAATCCGCATAATGTAACCTACGACCAAGTCGGTGCGGACCCGGCCGGCGCCGCTGCCGCCGTTCAATCCGACCTCGATACTCATAAATCGAATTACAACAACCCCCATCAGGTCACTGCTGAACAGGTCGGCGCAGATCCCGTCGGCACCGCCGAAGCGAAAGTCGCCGAACATGAAGCTAAAACCGATCCACACCCTCAATATGCCACCGACAATGACGTAGCAGCGGTCCAGGAAGATTTAGATGCTCACAAATCTAATTATTCTAACCCTCATCAAGTCACCGCCGAACAAGTTGGTGCGGACCCAGCTGGAACCGCCCAATCATTCATTCAGACTCACGAAAATTCCAACAACGTCCACGCCATCACCGCCGTCACCGGCCTCCAAGCCGAACTATTAGCCCGCGGTAAATACTGGGGTGAACTCACCGTCGCCGAGCTCCCCACCGAAGAGGATGGGGTAAAGCCAGGCGACTCCGCCTGGGTGACGGATGCGTTGAATTTAGATGGTGAAGGAGGATTATATGTTTATGATAAAAACAACGGTTGGGTGGATATTCATTTCAGGATTCCTGCTACAACCTCTTTATTAGATGTCTATAGGGCCGCCTTAGATGCTCCTTACGGAAGATACAAGCGACATGTAATTGTTCCTGGGTGGGGAAATTTATACGCTAGTAGTGGGTATGTAACTGATAGAATGCCATTATATGACGGTTCATCTATAGGGAAAGAGACCGTTTATGCCGTACAACTATATGGAGATCCAGAGCCATATGGGGCCCAAGAATCAAAAGCAATGGCACTTGTTGTTCCCGCGCCTAATTATAGAGGCGAAATTAGGTACTCGATTGCTCGCCGATATCGAGGTATGTACGTGAACTATTCTTTTGACAACATAACCTCCCCCGAAATCTCTATTTATTCTTTGTTTTTATGCGGAATCAAATCAAGTGGTAGTCTAAAACTCGGCGGAGTCATTCATACTATAGAATATGATGAGGATTCTAATTGGTATCATAGAACATATATTGGAATTCTGGATTATGACTTGATGCAAATTGATGGTACAATGATAGAAGAAGAAATCGTAGACCCAGCTGATATTCCTATATATTACATTGAGGCGGATTTCTTCTTATGCCCATATACTGATGCTACCTATTCGAATCACGTACGAATAGAATATAATGGAGAAACATATTACATTGATTATAGTAATATTAGCGCATCCCTGTCAAATCGTACCCCTGTCTGCGTAGGCTATATAAAGAACACTGGCGACAGTGCTAATCAGATGTATTGGAACGAAGTAATTAGTACAATTGTAATGGCGAAATACTAACATGAAAGCCATTAAAACAGCACAACAATATCACCATCCGCTTGCTTCTGTTGCACCGGGTTATCCGGTGATTGCCAGGGAAATTCAGGACGAATCTGAGCTTCGCCCTGGCGAACAAGCGGTAACTGACGGGGAATACCAAGCCTTGCTCGATCAATACAAAGACGTGATCGAGCAATGGAAGGCGAGCCGACCGCCGCCGAAGGCGATACGGCCTTTGCAGGCGGAGGTAATACTGCGGCGAGGTCAAGACGAAGAGGGGAACATTATCGAGCGGATTGAATCCGCAAAGGTAAATCACGATCTGGAAACAGACGGATCGTTCCGGTCGCTGGATCCTGAGGGCGGATTTGTCGCCTGGGACCCGAGCCAGAACCGGGAGGTAATGATTAAGATTGTGGATGGGGTTTTGACTGTTTTGCCGGCTTCCGGGTCTCCACGGTATCCGAAAGAAAAAATTGAGAAAATCCGAAAAGCAAAAGCGAAACGGCTTGAGGTTTTGAAATCTGAGAAACCTGAGGATTTGGTTGATCGCATTAAGGCATTGGAATCGCAACCGAAGCTTTCTGATCTTGTTGCCGAAGTTCGAAAACTTGCTGAACGAGTCGCGGCTTTAGAGGACGCAATTACGATCAGGAATGACGAGGGGGCTTCCGAAGGCAATTCTGACGGCGTTATTAATGCTGGCGATTCTATCTCTGGCTTAAGGAATACTAAGAAACACCAAAAGGCTAACCGGGACCGAAGTAAGTCCTCGTCAAGCTAATGGAAACCTACATCACAATCTGCGATTTGCTGATTTGGTCGGTTGGGATGCTAGGCGGGCTTTTGGGAATCGTCTGCCTTCAGGCCTTGCTTAATCGTCGAGCTGAGCGAGAATACATTGAGAAGGCCTTACTCGATGAATTGCGCGAGTTAAACCGCAAGCTTCAACAGTACATAGACGAGCAGAGGTGAAACATGACGGAGTTTTCAGACATAGTCGGTTATGAAGAGATTGAGGTTGTCTATCGAGATGGAAATAGGGAGTTGGTTAGGGTTCGGCAGTTTGGTCTTGAGGAATGCCCTACCATGCTTCGTCTTCTCGCTGAGGATGATGAGACCAAGCTGATCGCTTTCTACACCGGCAAAACCGCCGAGTGGGCCGCAAAGCTGACGCCACAAAGCCAAGAGCAGATTCTTGAGGTCGGGGAGAAACTCAACCGGGATTTTTTCGAGCGCTGGCTCCAACGGAGGAAGCGGTACAGGGCCATGCTGCTCGGTCCGAGCGAAGAGCAAGACTTGGTGCGCCAGGCAATCGCGGAGGCCGCCGAACGAGTGATGCGCGAGGCATCAGAAAGAATCTTGCAAGAGACTTCTTCTGGCTCGCCGCAGCCACCGGAAGACCGATCGAAGAGCTGAGAAAGATGAGCATTCGACAGCTCAAGCTACTCGCTGAGGCGCAAGAAAAAGTCGAAGCCTCACGAGTTCTCACGACATACAATGCGACGCTACTAGCACTTGCGAATGCTTTTGTGGGACGAGATCCGCAGGTGCGAAGAGCAATTGAAAGACTGATGAGTATGCTTGACTAAGCATCATGCCTCCAAGAACGCAAAGACTTGACCTATATGTTGCTGCGCATACTGAGCAGGCCGAGCAAAAGCTCGGACGGCTTGCAGGCTTTCTTTCTCGTTTCGGTGAAGCTTTGCGTCTCGGTTTCGGCATAGATGTCGCACGGCGGATCACTGACCTGTTTGCTGACATTACGCGGAACATCGAGGAGGCAGTTCGCGTCGGAATCCGCTTCAATCAGACACTCGAGGATGCGCAGCTTGCGATTGCTGCGGTTTTGCGCTCGACATCCCCAGAACTTTTCCGGGGATTTGACGAAGCACTAATCGGCGCGAGAGAAATCATCCGCGGGCTTCAGCGAGAAGCCTTGCGGACTCAAGCGACATTTGAAGAGCTGGTCGAAGCCTCGCAGGGGATTATCGGTCCGGCAATTCAAGCTGGAATTCCAGTCGAGCGAATCGCTGAGGTTACAGCTCTCATTTCACGCGCGGTTTCTGTCGCGCGGCCTGGAGCGCCAAGCTGGCAAATCTTACAAGAGGCCCGGGCTTTGTTGACCGGAGACATCACCCAGCATGCCGACGTTGCGCGGATGCTCGGGATTACTCGACAAGAAGTCCTTCGAGCGCAAGAGCAAGGCCGGATGTACGAATTCTTGGTCACCCGGCTTGCTGCGTTCAATACTGCCGCCGAGCGAGCTTCTCGAACTCTCTCCGTCATGACTTCCAATCTCCGCGACCTATTCACGGTTGAGATGGCGCGGGTGACGGAACGGCTTCTGCCGGTGATTAAAGACGGTATTCGGTGGCTCCACAGTCTGCTTGAGCAAGCGACACTCCAGCGACTGATTGACCTGATTGCGCAAATCAGTTTAGATCTAGGGCAGACATTGGCCCCAGTGTTGCGGTTAATCACTTGGCTGCTCGACAAGCTTATTTCCGGCTTCCAGTTGCTCTACTATTCTCTCCGCGGTGTAATGGATTTTATCGGGACATTTGTCGGGACGCTAATCGGAGGCGGTGGGCTGCGAGAGGCAATTCGGCAAGCCGCGCGAGCGTACGACGAACAAATTTCGCATGTCTTGCAGTTTCGGGAACAACTGCGGCGCGATAGCGAGACGGAATCCACGCGGTTGCAGGCTGACATTCAACGGCGCCGACAACTGACCGACCAACAACGCGCCGAGATACAAAGGGTGCTGACGCAACAGTTGCAGGACCTGAACAATTGGTGGCGATCGATTCTTGGGCTTTTCACACAACGGACTACCGTCCGTGTTGAGCATGGGCTCGGTTACACTTATGGAGCGATTCGACTCGAGTATGAGACCTTGAACATCCAGCGGAGCATTCTGGAGTCGCTTCGGCAAATCTACGCACGACTTCAGGCCGGAATCCAAATCAAGCTTGACAGCCTTGAGCTATGAGCGATTTGAGTGATCCAAATCTTTGGACGATTGTTGAAACTCGGCGGCGCTGGTCGAGCTCCCGTGGCTGGGAAGACGTTTATGTCGCCGAAGGACCATCTGAGGGGCTTGACAATTGGCTCGCTCAGCAACCCCCAGGAGTGACCAGTGTTGATATCCAAACAGATATTGAGCGATTGGACCCTGAAACCGGGCAGCTACAAGGATATGCTCGAGTTACGCTGACTTATGCTTCACAAAACCAAGACCCTCCAGTTGTCCAGCCAGGCGAACCGCCGAATCAAGGTCGGATCCAACCGCCGGTTTGGATTGTTCATCTAGAGGAAGTCGAGATTGGACTGCTGGAGACAGAGAAGACTGAGATTTTACGCTCTCGGGACCCGAATTGGGTAGCTCAAATCGTGGCGCATTGTGAGGCCTGGCTTGCGGCTGCGAAGAAGGCGGCCCAGGAAGGCTCAGAAATACCGCCTATCCCGGTTTGCGGAGCTGGTGAGGATATTGAACCACCTCCCGGCGCGACGAGTGAAGAAATCAATTACGCGAACCAGCTGATCAGCTTGTACACTCACAATCCAGACATCACTAAGCTGACTTACGCGCCGGTGCTCGAAAAGATCGAGACATTGGTCTATGAGAGCACGCTCGCGGCAAGCTATGCGAATGTTGGAAAGCTCTACTCTTGGGCGAGCTTGCTAAACGAAGTTGCGGCTTCGGAGGGAACATCCATCAACGAATGTTCGCTTATGCGTGCACCGCTGATTGATGATGCGACTAAGTCCAATCTTAGCCAATGGGTATGGCTAAAGACCGCTCCGGAAGTCCGCCCTGCTTCCGGAGGGACTTGGCAGATTACGCAGCGGTGGAAGGGGTATAAGTCTTACGAACCCTACTTGTACGACCTGATTTGATACGCCTATGTTGCCGCACAAAATCATCCCGAGGGGACCGGTTACGTCTTTTCTCCGCTACATGCAGGACCGGATTGAAGCGCGAACTCCGCGGCGATCCAAAGGTACGCGCCGGCGGGTCGGGCCTAGCGGTGAATTCGTTCGGGTTGCGATCCGGCATAAGGCGACAGAAGAGACCACAACGACCATTGACATGGTTCCGCGGTGGGGTTGATTCATGCCTGTCAGCCAAAGCGACAGGATTACGAGTGCTCAGTGGGCGAACCTCGCAGAGAAGCTCAACCGGATCCTGCTGCTTGGTGCAGGCGACCCGACCTGGCGCATTCATTACGCCTTTGAGTCGTTGGTGCATGCAATTCGTAATCCAGACGCAACTGGCTTACTCTACCCTCCAGAACATGAAGCACTCCAAATTTACGCGATGGTTGATCCATCGCAGGCAGAGTGGCCTACCGCAGGACCAGGCAATCCTGAAGGAGCAAATGTCGCGAATCCAATCGCGGCTTTTATCTTTGGCTCGGAAGCGCAAGATTTGGTGGATGAGGCAGACCGGCTAACTCTGTTTCCTAGCGTTCAATCTATCACGGGGCCCGATGATGCCTGGTCGATTGCAAAGCACCAACGTGGTGGATATGACGCTGACGCGAAAAAATTAGCCTCCCCATGGTGGGATCTTGCAACAGCATGCGCTCAAGTATTGAGCGCTGACGTGCGACGTGACCGGACTTTCGGTGGCCTGCTCCCAGGTCTAGAGATCCATGACACCCCATGCGATGACCCGGATACTTCCGACATTAATCCGCCACCAGTCAATTACGTCGTGCGGTTTCTCCCGTTGAGACCTGGTTTGCCGACCATCGAATTTCCAGGCACTTGTCAACCCGGTCCTAGTATTGATCCGCCTGATAAATATGACGACCATGTTGCAGACATTTCAATCGATCCGATCGCCGGCTATTACAAGGTGACTCGGTGGAACGGCCAAGTATCAGTCATTTCGATGGCGGACTACATTCTGGACCGCTCCGGACCGGGGCATTGGAGCGGGGCGAGTCTATGGGGGATCCTGTATGCTCTCCAGTGGTATGCATGCAGCTTTCGCGGAACAGCTTCCGAACTTGGCTCGATCATCGCTGGTACGCTTCCGGATGGCGATCCGCTAAAACCTTGGCTTTCCGGTGCATTTGATTTTCAGCGTTTTTTCACGAGCCAATTTCCACTCGCTCCCGCTAAGGGTACTTACGACAGTGAAACGGATGAAGTGGTGGTGACTTACCCGAAGATTCTACTCCCTGACAACCAAGACGATTATTACGTCACACCAGACGGCTTTGTGATCGCAGGTTGGTACGCGAAAGCAGAGGACATTGTTGGAACCGTCAAGGTGGACCTTTTGATCAACGACGTTGTGGTAGATACGTTTGAACTGACTGAATCGAACCCATCTGATTTGCGCTACTTCGATGAGGGGTATACCGGCGTCGCAAAGACCAGAGCAACTGGAGACTATTACCTTTGCGAGGTCGAATTTGCACCGCTCTGGTATTATAAACCGCAACCATGGGATGCGTACGCTTTGCTTCGACTATTGAGCTATCAAAGCTGATTGCCTATGGACGGCCACGGCTACATCACCGGCTACGACAAAAGCGGAGAGCAAACTTGGTTCCGCTACGGAGTGGCGACCACTCCTCGAGCGACGAATGGGTTCCCAGGGCCGGGGAATGCAATCAACCAGACCGGAATCTGGGAAGCGATCAGGCGCGCTAGCCATTGGCTCCGGTGGATTGACAGAAGTCTGTTTACCGGCTACGCCGTCGAGAACGGCAAGAGTGTTCTCTGGTTTCGACGCTACCTAACCGTTTCCGGTGTCAATATCGATGTTTGGGCCGGGATGTTAAACCAAATCCGGCCGGACGCTCTGCCGAAAGGTTGGTCGAACCGATGGGTTCTCGATGTTCTCTTGATTCCTGGCGTTGACTCTGAATCTAGCTTTTGGAAACCAGCCGCATATGGAGATATCTTCGCATTACCAGATCGATGCGCGATCTCTGCTTACGGCTATCCTTCAGGCCAAGAACATGCTAATCTTACTACCCGGGGGCTAAACTCTAATATGGTAGTTGAACTCCCCCCTGGCTACCGCTATATGCCATGCGGCGAGTTTGATGACCTATCTCAATCATGGCTTAGCTCTGGTAATCTCAACGATGAAGATACCGCTGACGCTCCGCAATTCTACAGATCATGTCGGATCTATGAACCGCCGGTCGAGGTAGAATCTATCACCCTCGACGGCTCAGAAGTAAAAGTCACCTTAGCTGGCAGATTGCATCACGCCGAAACGGCCCCGGATTCTATCGACCGGGATATTAGCACATGGGACCAAGGAATAATTCTCAACGAGGGTTACCGAACCATAGAAAACGGGCTCCGGCTTTACTTATTATGGCAAGCCGGGCAGGGATGGCCTAGCGCGCAGCCTGGTGATCATGCTTTGCAGGTCGCTGACCCCTCAAGCGCTCCAGATGCCGCTTTAATTCCGCGTTTCCTTTTCACCCGATTGATTCCTGTCCCGTACGAAGACACGAATGATAAGAAAGACCCTCATGATACTCCACTCTGGCATGATGTCTGGCAGCAGATGGAATTCTACATCCGCGCGATTTGCGAAGGGTTTCTGGATCCGGACTCCATCGAAAACGCGCCGATTTGCCGAAAAGACGGTACGACGAAAGGACGAGGTCCATATTGTCTCCGGTACGACAAGCTCGCAAAATATGCGACCTCAAAGGTTCACCTACCTGGAGTAGACACCAATGACCGTGATGATTACTTTCGATTGACCGCCCCTGGGCCGAACCTAATCGCAAGAGCAGGAGTGTACAACGCTTTCGAGATCGCGCTTGACAAGCTCCGCTATGTTCCAATTTGGATTCCTTGGCGAATTTTGATCCGATGGGTACGAGAAACGGGAGAATTACTATTAACCGAACAAGATCTTTCTTATTGCAATGCCGCAGACGACCAGTGGCCTTATACGAATTACTACTCATGGTCTGGGACACCCCCAGAAACTACGACCTCGACTGTGTACTATGACTGGGAAGAGGTTGACCCAGACATTCTTTCATCCATCCAAATCGGGAGAATCATCGCTCTGGAACCCCTTGGTGGCGGGCAATGGCGGATTTTTCATACAGTTAATCGGGTACAACTGAAAATAGTACCAGCCAATTCCGAAGCCTGGAATGCAATTCCAGAAACAATTAGAAATTACGTGCAAACACAAGCCGAATTTTGGACATGCGTGAATATATACAAAAAAATTCCAGCCTTAACTTACGATGCAAATAAATGCCGATATGATCCAACAGAGACAGATACCTGGGAGCAAATAAAAATCACGCAACAAGCTGAAATTCCTTTCGGCGACGCACCAGATCCAGTTACAGTAGTCTATGGGATTCCTGATGATGTGGAAAGCGGAAAAGATTATGTGGATATGCGGTTTGTCTATTGGCAGCCGCACCCAATTAATCTGATATTAGATTTGCAAAAGATATGGCAACAGAGCTAAGATTTAAAAACGTCCGAACCATCCACCTTGACATGCCGCGCAAAAAGCGGAGTGTGGAGAATTGTCTCGGATGTCGATGGTGGGATGGCGCGCGGTGCATTTATCCGCTGATTCCGTGTAGCTGGGAGCGGCTTCGGGACACCCCCTGGAAATTCGGGTTTTGCCCAGCCGGTAAGTGGAGGTAAAGTAGGAGCAATGAGGCGCGTGGCATGTATAGTCATCACCGGTCTATTACTTGCAGTTGGCTGCTCGACTACATCTGAGCGGCTAGACCGCGAGCAGCAACGTCTTCAGGCTGCACAGGCTGAGGCCGAGGAAATCAGTCGCCAGCTTACCACTGCTGTCGTCGACACTCTAGCACCAGCAGCACCGACCAACCGGACCTGCGCGGTGGCTTACGACTTGGCTCGGCTTGATCAGGCAGTGGAAGGCATGCCGACCGCCCGGCTTGATCCGGAGACCTTGCGCGATCCAGAGGCTCGGCTTGAGTTGGCCCGGCGGATTGAACGACAGTTGCAGGAAATCCGCTCCCTCCGGACCCGGGTAGCCGAGCTTTCCATGCAACTCATGGATCTAGGCCGTCGCTATGAAGCCGAACGGCGTAAGAGCTGGCTCAAACGCCTCTGGTTCGGCCTGGTCGGCACGCTTGGTCTCGGTGGGGCGATTGCGGCGGTTGTTTTGGCACCGACCATCACTCTACCCCTCATTGGCCGGTTACTCGGTTGGCTAGCGACGACTATTCCGTCTTTAGCAAGCTGGCTAGGGATCACCACTCTCCGCGTCGTGGACCAGATTGTGGAAGGCGTCGGTCGATTCCGGCGAGAACATCATCAACTTCCAGTCCGCGAACGCTTGGATGACCATTTGAAAGAGACCACCGATCAAAGCACTAAGCGGTTTATTGAAAAACGACGCAAAGCCCTGGCGGTCTAACAATGGAACGGATCGACCGAATAGAGGCAAAGGTGCAAGAACTAGGCGAGACGACGAGCAGGCTGAGCGCTAAGACGGAAGCGCTCGAGAAACGGCTTAATGGTCTGGCTCCTGCAGGCAATCCGGCCCCGTGGATGGAAGCGATCGTCTTAAATCGAGCTCTCATGGAGCGAGTAGACAAGATGTCGGAGAAACTGGATTCGCTCGAGAAAAAGGTCATTAACATTCAAATCAAGGTCCTCGCGGTGATAATCGCTATCTCATTGCTAGCGGCGTTTGCACGGATCATCTCATAGGCGGTTCTCGATCTTTTCTTTCAGTCGCTCCGCCCAAATTGACGCAATCGTATAGCAGGGGATTCCGCTGACCAGCCGCATATACGTCTTAGACCAGGGAGGTTTCAGCAGGATTCGACACATCCCACTAATAGGCGACTGAGTGACCAAGATTTCGTATCCACCTGCCTTCAGTCGCTCAACCTCTGTGTAGTTGTTTGCGTTAACCCTTGCCATAGGTCTGCCGTGACCAAGGTAGTACGAAAAATTTTTCGAAAAATTCGTTTTTCCTTGTTGACAGCCTGGGAAAATGTGTTATATTGTGTGGTGTAGAAAACGAAAGGAGGGAAACAATGCAGGCACAATTAATTGAAAAAATCAAGGCGGCAATCAAGCGAGTGGTGGCTAAGTACGGCGAGCCCAAACCTGGTATGGGGAGCTGGTTAATTAGGCCTAACCGGGGACAGTTCGCGCGGTTCGGAAAAACACGGGAGGGCAAATGGTATTTCATGCGTGGTCACCGTTTACCTGAAAGTTACGACGACGATTATGAGACAATTATCTGCGGTTGCCCCTACCAAGGGCAGTCACATTTCTGTACACGGGTTGAGGCGAGCAGCCTTGATGAGCTGTTAACTAAGATTCATTAACCCTAGCGCCACCTCCCTCTCCATGAGAGGGAGGTACGCTGGGGTTAACCAGCAGAAAGGAGGGTAACCATGAACAAAGTGATACCAATAGAAGGACCTAAGGAAAAGCAAAGGCGAGTTGATCTGGTGGTTCAAGATATATTGATGAGTAAAGAAATAACACGTGCGATGCAAACTCCGAAAGACCAGCTTTCCTCAGCGATGCGGAAGCTGGTCGGGCTTCGCAAATTTAGGCGCAGTCGAATTCGCGCTTACAACAACATGATGGAAGAGATCGAAGTTTACGGGGGTACGGATCGCGAGGATCCGTTTCGGCGGCTCAATAAAGAATATTGGCTAAAGGCGTTTCGGAAGGTCTTAGCCTTAGACGGGCTTCCGATGGAACTCCGAAAGAAAATCGAGAGCTCCATTGAGGAGATTGAGCAAATTTAGGTGGCACCGACCTAGAATGGAGAACGGCCGTCTGCGGTGCCCGGGCGGCCAAATACCAAATAGAGATGAAGCATGAAGACGATCAGTTTAAGCAATTATGACGGCGTTCCGGGGTTCTATATTAAGGTGGACCACCAAATCGACAGCACAGGTCCGTACGCCACCGTTACTCTGTATCTCCCTGCAGAGGGTCAAGGCGCAAGGCTCCATGAACTCTATCGAAGCCCAACGCGTG
>Ga0136651_10000192_pt1 | contig 31622 bp, 24 predicted proteins | sample Mar14236cmmetaG_FD_94867 | JGI IMG/M metagenome (GOLD analysis project Ga0136651, IMG submission 94867) | Marine hydrothermal vent microbial communities from Guaymas Basin, Gulf of California to study Microbial Dark Matter (Phase II) - Marker... ... | reverse complement strand
TGACATTTAAACCTGCACCACCAAACCACGGTATAAAGTTTAAAAGGATCGATGCAAAAGATCAACCGGTTATCGAAGCGGACATCAATCATGTTGTAAGCACCGACAGGGGAACGACCATTGCAAAAAACGGAACTTCGATTTATACTATTGAGCACGTATTAGCAGCCTTAACAGGTTTGGGCATTGATAATGCTTTATTGGAAATTGACATGGAGGAGATCCCAATCAAAGACGGTTCTTCCAAATATTTTATTGAAGCATTAAAAGAAGCCGGTATCCGTGAGCAGGATGCTGACAAACAATACATCAGGATTACCGAAGCCATCGAATACAGAGTTCCTGAAGAGCGTATTCTATTAAAAATCGAACCGGCTGATCACTTTTCGATAGAAGTAAAAATCGATTTCGACACAAAAGTTCTCGGTGAACAAACAGCGCTATTAGAACACATTGATGATTTTGAATCGGAGATTTCTCACTGCCGCACCTTTGTTTTTCTTCATGAATTAGAATTCTTGCTGAACAACAATCTGATTAAGGGAGGCGACCTGAGTAACGCCATAATATTTGTTAATCGCAAAGTCTCGCAAAAAGAATTAAACCGCCTGGCCACACTTTTTAACCAACCCCGGGTAGAGGTAAAAAAAGAAGGCATCCTGAACAACCTTGATTTGTATTACGATAATGAACCTGCCCGCCATAAACTACTTGATGTAATAGGTGACCTCGCTTTACTGGGAAAACCTATCAAAGGCAAGATAACCGCCGTTAAACCAGGGCATTTATCCAATACAGAATTCGCCAAACTTATTTATAAACGTGTAAATACGAAAAGATCTATGATGAAAAAACCACCATTTGACATCTATGCCAAACCGGTGTACACCGTTGAACAAATAAAAAATATCATTCCCCATCGTCCCCCGTTCCTTCTAGTTGATAAAGTACTCGAACTAAGTGAGGAACATATCATCGCATTAAAAACGGTGACTATGAACGAACCTTACTTTATAGGTCATTTTCCGGATGAACCAATCATGCCAGCTGTCATTATGATAGAAGCCATGGCGCAGGCAGGTGGTATTTTTGTATTAAGCAAAGTAGATGACCCCGAACTGTATTCAACATACTTTCTAAAGATCTCGGAAGCACGATTCCGCAGAAAGGTTGTACCTGGCGATGTGCTTGTTTTTTCGATAGAACTAGCAGCTCCTATTAAGCGAGGCGTATGTACAATGAATGGTAAAGCATATGTTGGCGATGAGGTAGCTGTGGAAGTGTCGCTCACAGCACAGATTGTAAAAAATAAAGCTTAGATCAGATGAATCAACCTTTGGCATATGTCCACCCTCAAGCGAAAATTGCTAAAAATGTGGTAATTGAGCCGTTCGTCAATATTGAAAAAAACGTGGAAATCGATGAAGGAACCTGGATCGGATCCAATGTCACCATCATGGAAGGTGCCCGGATAGGAAAAAACTGCAAGATTTTTCCGGGAGCTGTTATTGCCGCTATTCCACAAGATTTGAAATTTGACGGTGAAGAAACTTCCGTTGTCATAGGAGACAACACAACAATTCGTGAATTTGTCACCGTTAATCGCGGCACAAAAGCCAGCAATCTGACTAAAATAGGCGATAACTGCCTGTTGATGGCTTATGTTCATGTTGCGCACGATTGTTTGATTGGAAATAACGTCATCCTTGCAAATGCCTGTAACCTGGCTGGCCACATAGTTATTGACGACTGGGCAATACTGGGAGGTTTAACCGCTATCCATCAATTCGTTCATGTGGGTGCCCATGCCATGGTATCGGGCGGCAGCATGGTACGTAAAGATGTGCCTACTTTCGTAAAAGCCGGGCGCGACCCCTTATCATACATTGGTGTCAATTCTATCGGATTAAGAAGAAGGGGGTTCTCCAATGATCGGATCAATGCTATACAGGAAGTATTCAGGGTGTTGTTTCTACGCGGACAAAATACGTCACAGGCTGTCAGGTATATCGAAGCCAATTTACCCCCAACACCTGACAGAGATGAAATACTAAGCTTTATAAATAATTCGCAACGCGGTTTAATGAAAGGTTATACCCGGATGAAAGACCGTATTTAAATATTTTGCCTGAACTAAAAAATTAAATCATATGGCTACAACAGCAGATTTCAGAAACGGATTATGTATTGAACATAATGGCGATCTATGGACCATTGTTGAATTTCAACATGTTAAACCCGGAAAAGGGCCTGCCTTCGTCAGAACAAAAATTAAAAACGTTAAAACCGGGCGCGTGTTATCTAACACTTTCACCTCTGGGGTAAAAATCAATATTCAGCGAATTGAAAACCGTCAATACCAATATCTGTACAATGATGGTGATATGTATCATTTTATGAACACGGAAAATTACGAGCAGACATTCATCAACAAAGACATGATCTCTGCTCCACACTTACTAAAAGAGGGAGAAATGGTGCAAATCTCTTATCATACCGAAACAGATTCAGCGATTTCGTGCGAAATGCCTACATATGTTACCCTTAAAGTTACATACACCGAACCAGGTGAAAGAGGAAATACGGCTACAAACACTTTTAAAGATGCCGAAGTAGAAACCGGAGCTACTGTGAAAGTCCCTTTGTTTATTAACGAAGGAGATCTGATCAAAATTGATACCCGTTCGGGGGAGTACTCAGAACGTGTAAAAGCATAAGCATGGATTTTCCTAAACCACTCAGTGTATCAGAGATTGCCCGCATCATAGGGGCGGAAATAAAAGGTAATAAAGACGCCAATGCTATTGGCCTCAACGAGTTGCATGTTGTAAGGAATGGTGATGTTACTTTTGTAGATCACCCGAAATATTACGAGAAAGTACTTAATTCGGAAGCATCCGTCATTATTATTAATAAAGAAACAGATCCACCGGAAAATAAAACACTGTTAATTCACACTGCTCCGTATGATGCATTTAACCAACTGATACTTAAGTTCAGACCTTTTCAACATTCGGAAAAAGCCATCAGCAGTTCTGCCCGGATAGGAAAGAATACGTTTATTCAGCCAGGGGCTTTTATTGGCAATCATGTAACTATTGGTGACAATTGTATCATTCATTCAAATGTCAGCATTTACGACTATTCCGTGATTGGTAATAATGTAATTATACAAGCGAACTCCGTGATTGGTGGTGACGGTTATTACTTTCAGAAAAGAGAAAATGGTTATGTAAAATTTCAATCGGGGGGCAGGACAGTTATTGAAGATGATGTTGAGATTGGTTCCAATTGCTCAATTGACAGGGGTGTTACCGGTGATACAGTAATCGGGAAAGGCACCAAGATGGATAACCAGTGCCAGGTGGGACACGACACCATAATTGGAAAAAATTGCCTGATTGGCTCTTTTGCAGCTATTGCCGGAGTAACAACAATTGAAGATGATGTGATCTTGTGGGCAAGAGTTTCCGTTAATAAAGATATTACCATTAAAAAAGGAGCTATCTTGCTTGCAACTGCAGGCGTTGATAAAACACTGGAAGGCGGGAAAGTTTATATGGGCGCACCGGCCATTGAAGTTAGGAAATACTGGCGGCAATATGTTGCTTTAAAAGAATTACCCGATTTAATAAAAAAGTTTAAATAAGTTACTCTTCTGTAACTTCACTTATCTTATTTTCTTTTTTATCCGTATGGTAAACATCCAGGGCTACAAGTACGGCCGTAAACCCCCAGAACGGAACGGAAAGTTTATCTGTATCCAGAAAGTTGTTTAAAAATCCGTGCGCCATATATGTAATCAGACCCAGGGTGGTCATCAGGCTTAGAAACTTTACTTTCCTGTTTCCCCGTGTGTATACTTTGAGGCCTGTATAGATGATCACAGAAAACATAATCAAAACGATAAACATACCAATCAGACCCATTTCAGAGAGTGGACCCAGATATTCACTGTGTGCATTTCCTCTATCTCCCAGGTTTGTACTGATGATCGTTTTCTCTTTTGACCTTTGATAAGGTGCATAAACGAATTGATACGTACCGGGCCCCCAACCAAAAACCGGCCTGTCGTTAAACATTCTTAAAGCAGCCTGCCACCTGTTGATCCGTTCGAGGTTTGAAGCGTCAGACGATATATTTGTAATCGATTGAACATGTTCTACGAAGTTTGCCGATGAGTCCTGTTTATTTTTCTCAAGCGAATCAAGTATCTGATGCTGAAAAGTGAAAAATATACCGATAAAAACCATCCCTGTAATAACCAGCCAATAAAACTTTATGCGTAACATAACCATTATGAAAACTGCGAAAGCAATTATAATACTGATCCATGCAGCCCTTCCGTAAGACAAAACAATCGCGACAATGAAGATAAGCAGAACAACAAAATTGAGTGTTTTTAAAGGCTTGCTAACTCCCGGATAAAACAGGAATCCGACAATTACCGGAAAATACATGGCTAATGCTGCTCCATAAGCTGTATGGTCATTGTAAAACGGCGACATAACCCAGTGCCCGGCTTCCTCTTCGAAACCGAATTTGGAATGCTGAATTAATGTATACAATATAACGATGACCAGGCTGCTAATATATAACCAAAAGAATTTCTTAACATTCGATAAATCTTTGAATATCAATACCGCTATAAAATAGAAGGGTACGACAAACCAAACTCTGGATATAAGATACTTCAGTGAAACAATTGGCAAATCACTTGTAAACGTTGTTAGCAGCATCCACAGAAGATTTGCATAAATAATGTAAGAAACGGGATGAGTGGCTACCCGTTTGTCGTATTTTTTATTCAGGATAAGATTGGCCGAAAACAACAACACTACGCCTAACATTAATGGCTCGGTCGGCAGCGATATGCCAAGCCCCATCTCAAGGTCGCTGATATTAACAGCAAGTGGTGTAAGAAACGTGATGAAAAGGACAATCTTATCAAGCGAAATAAGGTAATAATACAAAACGATCAGGAACAAAGGCAAAATGAAAAACCAATAAAAGTCCTTTTCAAGCACCAAATAAAAATTGATTACCAGAAACAGGGCTGTTACCGCATATACCCATATTATTTTTGCCTTGTCAGCCATAGGATTTTAAAAAAGACCAGATGCTACGACTTTTTTCTGCTCTCCAGAATAAAAACTGCCAGTGTCGCCAAAACAAAAGCCGCCAGCGCCACAACAACTACAACCAGCCAGCGTATCGGATACGACTTTTTATCGGCAGGAAACGGATGTGTGACAATATTTGAATAAGTAAGGTCGGAATTGTAGAACCTCAAAGCCATCTCGTAATCTATTTTAACGTTCACATATGATGTGGCTTCGTTTTCAATCATTTTTACAACTTCTACCAGTTGTCCGCCATAGTTTTGCATGTTTACAAACAATCTCTCCACTTCCTTCGTATTAATCTGGCTGGCATTATTACCATAAACAGTTTTTAAATATCCCCGCATAATTTCCTGGCTTTCCGATTCATATTGTATCAAACCATGTTCGGTACCCAGTTCAATCATCAGGGTTTTAAGTGAATCCAGCGTATTGCGCTTTCTCTGCAATTGATTTTCATACATATCAATAACTTCGGCATACTTAGAAACATGCATTTTTCTTACTTTCTTATTATAGAAATCAAGGATGGAACTTACCATCAGCATTGCCGTATCCGGGTCTTTATCAAGCACTTCTATCTGAACAGATTCATAAGGAGTTTTACTAATACTCACCTTTTCCTTGTACTCGTACATTAAAGCCGTTTTATAATACTTGTAGTTACTGTCTATCTCATAATGCCTGGCTAAATCGAACTTTTTAATAATACTGTCTTTAATATCCTGTGCATTCAGGATTTGCAGCATCTGTTCCGTTTCGCTCTCTTCAGAATATGGCTCCACATTAGCCGGGTAAGCGACAGCATATGATTTATACAATGGAGTGATAAATGCCGGACCTGAAAAAATAGCAGCCAGCAAAGCGGCAATCACCACAATAATTAACAAATGTGTTTTCCACTTGTTGAGCACATCTATCAGATTGGCACTTTTAAAATAATTTTCCATTTGAGTTATAAAATTATCACTTTTATTTATTTCTAAAATATCATCTTTACGCGGTTCTTTGTCTTTTTCAACATCAGCAACTTTTGCAGTATGTTTGTTCTCTACTTTATATTTTGCTTGTTTTTTAAGATCATTATTTCTCTTTACTGAAAAATACAACTTCCTCCACCCTACTTCAGTTTTTTTTTTAAGTCAACCTGTAGGTTGTCTCCAAAAACCTCAATAAATCCCAAAACGACAAGTGCTAAAAACAGTACTGAAAATAGTGTAATCACAACAATCAGCCACCTGATGGGATATGATTTCCTTTCGGCTTTATACGCGCTACTTACCACAAACTTGTGTGGAAGGTTCTCCGTGGCATCTACTTTTGCTTCTTCGTATTTTGCTTTTATCTCGCTTAATTGTTTTTTATCATGCTCCAGAGCATCCCGTAAGGACACGTATGCACCACCATATTTTGCCAAAACCTCAAGTTTCTGTTCCAGCCGGTTAACGCCTGCCCGATTACCTCTTGCCATTTCAATGGCTAACTGACGGTTAAACATCTCTGACTGGCTCTCATAATCATGCACACCAAATTCACGTAAAACTGTAAGAGAATCCTCCTTTTGCTGTACTTCATTTTTCAACGATAAATACTCGGCTTCCACAATCTTAAATGCTTTACGGGCAATTTCTTTCTGCATCTCGTTAATTGTTGAATCAATCAACTCACCCACATCATTGGCCATATCAGCTGCTAACTGAGGATCCTCATCATAAACCGTTATTTTTACAGCCATATACTCTGTGCGTCGAAACCGGAAATTTTCTTCGTATTGCTTGTACAAAGTTGTCATTTTATATTTCGAACTTTTCTTAATCCGGTAATGCTCCAGCAAGTTGTACTTCTCAATAACCCTGTCACGAATTTTGTTTGAATTAAGCACCTGAAGCATTTGTTCGGTTTGCTCATCTTCGCCAAACTCAAGAATATCCTTGCTGTTACCCGGATTATCACTCAGTAAAACTTTGGAAATAGAATTACTGGCAGTCGGATAAAGTATAACTGTCGATTTGAAAAGAGGTTTGATGAAAAAAGGAGAAGAAAAAATTATTGCTGCCACAACAGCCACAACTCCTATGATTGCAAGATGTTTCTTATACTTAATGATCACCTGCATGATCAACCCCGAAAAAAAAGGTTTATTCACATGATCCTTTAACTCCATGCTGTTCTTTTAGAGCGTCAAAAATAGAAAATTTTGCCGAACCGGCAAGGTAATAAATCAATTAGATTGTTGAAACTAATTTCTTAAAATAGCTATAAACTCCTTAATGTTCAATAATTTCAAAGCAAATGAAATCAATAATCCCATGAAAAGCATCAGCAACATGGATATGATCCAGTTCTGTATTCCAGTCATTGGCAGCAGATAGCCAACAGCGATCGTTAAGATAATCGTCAGAATCAGCCTGATTATCAGTCTATAGTTAATACGGAAATGGAACAGGCGGTATGCGAGTATTATTTGCAGTACAGCCGTAAGGCCCTGGGCTGTCAGATTTGCGTACGCTGACCCCAACGCAAAATACTCAGGGATTAGCAGCACATTCAATATAATATTGGCAACCAGACTTATTAAAGCAAATAAACTCAGATAATAAAGATTGTTGTTGGCCGTCAGCAATGTGCCAAAAATATACACCGACGATACAAACACCAGACTGAACATCAGAAGCTTTAATATACTTGCCGAAAGTACAATTCGTTCCATGTAAGCTTCGTATGCCTCTCCTTCACCCTGCGTATACAGAAGCTGCATAATGTGCTCGCTGTAAAACAAAGTAGTCAGGGCAATGATCAGTGTTCCGGAAATAATAATGGAGAAGGAAAGCTTAACTAGTTCGGCCACCGACTCTTTCTCCTTGATCATTTTTGAAAACAACGGCAACAAAAGTATGGGGAACAGTAAGGCAAAATTCTGTCCTGCATCCAGCAATCTGAATGCCTGTGCGTATATACCCGATTGTTCAGCACCAAAGGACCCCTTCAATAGTCTTTCTATCAAGACCGGGTCAATACGGCTGTAAAAACTCATTAGTAATACCAACAAGGCAAAAGGCAGACTTTTTTTCAGGATCATTAAGAAAAATATGGGATTCCACCGCAACCTGAGACGCCCCGAATGATACAAGACAACACCCAATGCTATTATTGCCGTAAACAGATAGGCCACCGTTTGAGCGTATACAAACCATTCAATAGTAAAATGACTCCTGAATTGGCTTACCCATATCAGGATACCGCAGACCAGAATCATCAGTAATCTGTCAAGTACCGAGAGAAAACTTTCTGTTTTAAATAAAAGCAGTCCGGATATATTGGAACGGAGGTATAAAATCAATGACAGCAGAAACTGGTTAAATCCTACCCACGCCAGTAAATACATCTGTCGTGCATCATAACCTATAATCCATCCGATGATAAAGATAATGATACCATAAGCCACTCCCAATAGAACTTTCAAGGTGCTAATGCCTGCCAGGTGTTTATTTAAAAGCTGGTTGTTCTGGGCTATATTCCGGTTATTAAAATTGGTAATGCCTAAGTCAAGAATGATATAAAAAAGGTAGGAGAAGTTTAAAATAGTAAAATAAAACCCGTATTCTTCCGGTCCTGTAATATTCTGTACTTCCCGGTCAACACCAAATATCCAGAATGGTTTGACCAGAAGGTTAAGAAAAACCAGAAAAGCCAGGTTTTTTAAAAACTTCTTTTGCATCATCGCAAAGGTAGGCAGATTTGCAGAACTACAAAATTATATAAAGTATCTTTGAGGCTTGCGGTAACGGTAATTTTCTGATATTTGCTAAAAGGTACCAATTTATCTGACAGGATTGAAAATAGCTGTAAATACACGTCTTTTATTAAGTAATAAACTCGAAGGGATTGGGTGGTTTACCTATGAAACACTCCGGCGTATCGTTGTAGCACATCCAGAGCACACATTCTATTTCATTTTTGACAGGAAATACGATCAGAAATTTATCTTTTCCAGCAATGTGATCCCTGTTGTAACCGGACCACCAACACGACATGTTACGCTTCAGTATCTTTGGTTTGAGTATTCTATTCCGCGTATTTTGAACAAAATAAAACCCGATCTTTTCCTGTCGCCTGATGCCTACAACTCGTTACGGTCACCATTCAAAAGCCTCCTTGTAATTCATGACCTGAACTTTGAGCATTACCCTGAAAAAATGCCCTGGCTGACACGAAAGTATTACCGTTACTTCACTCCCAGGTTTGCCGAAAAAGCTACACGAATTGCCACGGTTTCCGAATTCTCAAAAAGAGACATCGTTGAACAGTATGCTGTCGAAACGGAAAAAATTGATGTTGTATATAACGGTGTAAATGAAAAATTTACACAACTGACTGATGAAATCATACAAGAAACGAAGAAAATTATTTCGGAAGGAAGTCCCTATTTTATTTATGTGGGCGCCTTGATTGACCGGAAAAATCTGGGTAAGCTGTTTAAAGCCTTCGACCGTTTTAAAATTTCCGATAAAAACAACACCAAGTTGTTGATTGTGGGATCGAAGATGTGGCACAATAAAGAACTCGGGAAGACCTTCGACAAAATGCATTTCCGAAAAGATGTGATCTTTACCGGCCGACTGGCTATGGATGATCTGTATAAAGTAACGGGTTCGGCCCTGGCTATGACCTATGTTTCCTATTTCGAAGGATTTGGCATACCTATTCTGGAAGCTTTTGCAGCTGGTATACCGGTTATAACATCCAATGTTACCTCCATGCCCGAAGTCGCCGGCGATGCGGCTCTGTTAATCAACCCGTTTGATGTTGATGATATAGCCAATGCCATGACGATGGTTTCAACTGACGAACAGCTAAGACAAAAAATGATTAAAAAAGGTTTAGAACGCAGAAAGCAGTTCTCGTGGGAAGAATCGGCAAAAAGCCTTTGGGAATCTATTGAAAAAACTATTTCCTCTTCTTAGCCATTGTAAAACGGTGGTCTCTTCACAACTGCTTTCGCCCGTTTATTCCTGACTTTAATATAGATCTCCGATCCTTCTTTCCAATAAGGTTTATCAAGGTAAGCCATCCCGATACCTTTTTTGAGCATAGGCGACATGGTTCCGGAAGTAACTTCGCCAATCACCTGGCCGTCTGCATCCACTACTTCATAATGCTGCCTGGGAATGGCACGGTCTTCCATAACAAATCCTTTCAACCGGCGTGGCACACCGTTTTCTTTTTGTGCGGCAAAAACATCTCTGTCAATAAAATCATTACCGTCCGTAAATTTTGTTATCCAGCCCAGCCCTGCAGCTATGGGTGATGTCGTATCATCAATATCGTTTCCATAAAGGCAAAATCCCGATTCCAGCCTTAGGGTGTCTCGTGCACCCAGTCCGATGGGTTTGATGCCAAATTCCTCACCAGCTTCAAGCACTGCTTTGTAAATAACTTCGGCATGCTCATTAGGCATATATATTTCACACCCTCCCGATCCAGTATAGCCTGTGGTAGAAAAGATCACATCCTTAATACCGGCAAATTCCAGGACTTTAAAGGTATAATACGCCATATCTTCAACAGGCTCCTTTGTGAGTTTTTGCATTGCCTTCAAAGCCAGCGGCCCCTGCACTGCCAGTTGTGATATATTGTCCGAAGCATTTATTAGCACAGCCCCGGTTGTATTGTGTTTGTTTACATGCGCCCAGTCCTTCTCTATGTTGGAAGCGTTTACTACCAGTAAATACTTTTCGGCATTAAAACGGTACACCAGAAGGTCGTCAACAATGCCACCGTTACCATTCGGGAAGCAACTGTATTGCACCTTACCATCCACCAAAGCAGCCACATCATTAGTGGTTATTTTCTGAACCAGGTTAAAAGCGTTCGGACCTTCTACCCAAAATTCACCCATGTGAGAAACATCAAACACACCTATGCCGGTGCGCACAGTTTCATGTTCTGCGTTAATACCTTCAAACTGCACAGGCATTTCGAACCCGGCAAATTCAACCATTTTTGCCCCCATTGAATGGTGCATGGTATTCAGAGCTGTCTTTTTCATTTTCAAATTATTACAATTGGCTGCAAAAATATCAAGTTCTGCGAACTTATTATGTAAACTGTTAAATATTTTTAACAGCTTATTCGTTAATTGTATTCAAACTATATTTGCATGCAATTGAGTTAATTGAAACTGGTAACCTAACACAGATAAATTTGAAACAAATGAAATTTTTGAGGCTTGTATTTCTCGTTACCACCGCCTTGATTCTTTCCCGTCCTGTTCAGGCAACACAGTTGCTCATACCCATGGATAATGCGCAAAGTAACCACCTGAAAGCATACGGAATAGCTTACTGGGTGCTGGAACAGGGGATCGATATAAAATGGTTGTTGAATTACAGGGGGGGTAGTTATCTTATCGAATACAGGAAAGTATTTGAAGATGAATGCATCATACGCAATGTTACCTACCAGGTAATCACCGAAGTGCAGGCAGCTACTATTCAGCAGCAAATAGCAGAGCCTGACGTAAATATGGACGTAATGGAGTTGCACAAGGTGCCACGTATTGCCGTATACTCGCCAAAAAACAAACAACCGTGGGATGATGCGGTTACCCTGGCACTTACTTATGCAGAGATACCGTATGACGTGATCTATGACGAAGAAGTGCTGAGCGGATTACTGCCCACTTACGACTGGTTGCATTTGCACCATGAAGATTTCACAGGCCAGTACGGGAAATTCTGGGCCAATTACCGGAACTATGCCTGGTATAAGGAAGATGTACGTGTCAACGAGGAAATGGCACATAAACTGGGCTTTCAGAAGGTTTCCGATCTGAAACTGGCCGTGGCTAAAAAAATAAGAGATTTTGTATTGGGGGGAGGTTATCTGTTTGCCATGTGTTCGGCTACCGACAGTTATGACGTTGCGATGGCAGCTGACCAGGTAGATATTTGTGATGTAATGTTTGACGGCGATCCCATGGACCCTGATGCACAGAACAAACTAAATTACGATAACTGTCTTGCTTTTCGTAATTTCTCACTTATAACCAACCCGGCTGTGTACGAAATATCAAATATTGATGTAACGATGACTCGCCCAAGAACCATTAAAGAAAAAAACGATTATTTTGCTTTGTTTGAGTTTTCAGCCAAATGGGATCATATTCCTACCATGCTGTGCCAGAATCATCAGCGGATCATTAAAGGATTTATGGGTCAGACAACAGCATTTAATGAAGATCTGATAAAGCCAAATGTAATTATCATGGGCGAAAACAAACCTGCCAATGAAGCCCGGTACATTCACGGTGAATTTGGAAAAGGTTTCTGGACTTTTTACGGGGGGCACGACCCGGAAGACTACCAGCACCGTATCGGCGACCCGCCTACCGATTTGAATTTATATCCCAACTCGGCAGGATACCGCCTGATATTGAACAATATTTTGTTCCCCGCAGCAAAAAAGAAAAAAAGAAAAACCTGATTTATTTTTATGGCGATGAAAACCTGTTCTTTCAACTTTTTACAAAAAAATAAATTAAGCGGCGTTTTCATTCCGATCTGTTTTGTACTGGCAGCTCTTTCATTTCAACAATGCGATTCAAATCAGAAGACTTATGAGAACCGCGGTTACATCGTAAATACGGGTGAACAGGCACCGGAATTCAGTATGATACTGGATAACGGCGACTCGCTATCTCTAAGCGAATTACGCGGAAAAATAGTTGTTCTTCAGTTCACCGCCAGCTGGTGTTCGGTATGCAGGAAAGAGATGCCCCATCTGGAAAAAGAAGTGTGGCTGCCCAACAAAGACAAGGATTTTATCCTGATCGGGATAGATTATGATGAACCGCTGGAAAAGGTAATAGCTTTCAAAAAACAAATGAAGATCACTTATCCCATGGCTCTTGATCCCAATGCGGATATATTCGCCCTGTTTGCTCATAAAAAAAGCGGCGTCACACGCAATGTGGTTATTGATAAAGAAGGGAAGATTGTTTTTTTAACCCGCCTCTACGACAAAAAAGAATTTGAATCAATGAAGACTAAAATTACCGAATTGCTAACCCGGGGAGATTAATCGAACAAAAAATAAAAACTGTTACCCTCAATGTCAACTACATACCTGTTAGCACATGTATCAGCACCCGGAAATAAAATAAACGTACTGTAAACCTGTGATTCAAGACTCAACAACGCCGGCCCGAGTTTTGCCCAATTGCACGAGAACTGGTCAAGTATGTACCCTTCCGTTTCTACATGTGCCATGTAACTATATCCTGTACTTGACACACCTTTTATTGTTCCTGATATCATAAACCTGTCCTTTGTACTGTGGTAAATGGTAGCTGGATCTTTTTCCCGTACAAAGATTTGATCCATACTAAAGTGCGTACCCCCTCCCATCGTATCTGCATATATCCTCTGTACCGACTGTGCTTTTACGGCATACGCATCATTCAAACCGTCTGTTTTACCCTTATTTGTAATTGTGAACCCGTTTACAAGAAGAGTGTCTCCATCGTATCTGAATTCATCAAAAGATAAATTAATAACGGCAAGTGAATCATAAAATCCGGGATGTGCAACAGCGGTTATCTTTCCCGCCCTGTTGTGGCCGCACTCATCTTCACAGCCCCATAAAGGGTAGTTAATAATAATTGTTTCCCCGGGCGTGTTACGGTATGTTACCGTTGCCCCGTCAACCGAACTTGAATAGTCAACAATCAATAACGAGTCGGTGATACTCTTAAAGTACGTATTCAACAGCAGGTCCATCATTTGCTGCGATTGCACATACTCCTGCGAAGCCAGTACACCAACGTTATAGTCGATCTGCTGGTTCTCCTTGCTGCAGGAGGAAAACATCACCAGAATAACAGCCAATGCCATTAATAAATAGTAGCTATTTCTTTTTGCGTTCATAAATTTCGAATGAATAGGTAAAATCGTTTTGCGGGTCGTCATTCACAACTTGTTTTTCAGTGAGTTTCCACTCATTTAACGGTATTTCAGGAAAAAAAGTGTCGGCCTCAAACTCTTTGAATACCCGCGTAATGTATAATTTATCGGCATAAGGTATAAACTGTCTGTATATTGAGCCACCACCAATGATAAAATTTTCGCTTTCCCGGTCCATCTTTTCGATGGCATCCTCTATGGAATAAGCCATCAGGCAATCATCAATCTGCTCACCAGGCACATCAGTAATCACCATATTGGTACGATTTGGTAAAGGTCTTTTAGGTAGTGAAAAATAAGTCCTTTTACCCATAACAATAAAATGGCCATCCGTTAGCTTTTTGAAACGCTTCAGATCTTTTGAAATATGCCACAGTAAATCATTGTCTTTCCCTATGGCATTATTAGCGGCTATGGCTACGATAATTGAAATATTCATTCTTAAATTAATCTAAATTATCATTATTTCATTCGTAATATTATACCGATATCTCTCCTTTTATGTGTGGATGCGGATCATATCCTTCCAGCGTAAAATCTTCAAATTGAAAATCAAAAATATCTTTCACGTCCGGGTTGATTTTCATAACCGGTAATTTCCGGGGTTCGCGGGTCAGCTGCAACTTTACCTGCTCCAGATGATTCAGGTAAATATGGGCATCGCCAAATGTATGTACAAATTCACCCGGCTCCAAACCGGTTACCTGTGCTATCATCATCAATAAAAGAGCATACGAGGCAATGTTAAACGGAACCCCAAGAAAAACATCAGCGCTCCGCTGGTACATTTGCAGAGACAACTTTCCGTCAGCCACATAAAACTGGAACCATGCATGACATGGAGGTAAAGCAGCATTACCCATCGCCACGTTTTCAGCAAATGTTTTACCTGCCTGAGGTAACACGCTGGGATTCCACGCAGTAACGATCATCCTGCGGCTGTCGGGGTTGTTTTTTATCTGCTCGATAACACCACTGATCTGATCTATATTATCTCCATTCCAGTCACGCCACTGGGCTCCGTACACAGGGCCAAGATCGCCACTTTTATCCGCCCATTCATTCCAAATACGCACACCGTGATCCTGCAAATATTTCACATTAGTATCTCCTTTGAGAAACCAAAGCAGCTCATAAATGATGGATTTCAAATGAAGCTTTTTTGTGGTCAATGCCGGAAATCCATCCTGTAGATCAAACCGCATTTGCGGACCAAAAACACTGACCGTGCCTGTACCGGTACGGTCAGTCTTCCGCACACCGTGTTCCAGAACATGTTCAAGCAGACCCAAATACTGTTTCATAGCTCAGCCGATTATCGTTAATAATACTTAATGAAATACATCTTTTTGTTAACCCAGTAATGTACCGATGATTGTTGCCGATAATAAAGAGGCTATCGTTCCACCGAGTAACGCACGCATTCCGTACTTGGACAATAGCACACGTTTATTGGGAGCCAGCGACCCGATACCACCTATTTGAATACCTATGGAAGCGAAATTAGCAAACCCGCACAGCATATAAGTGGCCATAATGATTGATTTTGGGTCGGCGAAAGCACCTGCCGATTTCAAATCGGACAGGCTGATGTAGCCAATAAATTCTGTCATAATGATCTTTTCTCCGAGCAACCTGCCTACCAAAGTAATATCGTGCGAATTAACACCTAAGAGCCACATAAGCGGGGCAAAAACATAACCCAGAATGAGCTGCAGCGATAACTCGTTGTACTGGCCATCGGTAACTTCTGTAATCCAGTCGTTAATTTCGATCAGGTTTCCGAATTTCAAGGCAATAAAATTAAACATGGCTATGAAGGCAATGAATACCAGCAGCATGGCAGCTACATTTACTGCCAGTTTTAATCCTTGCGTGGTACCATTTGAAACGGCATCCAACACATTCTTACCCACCTCTTCGCGGGGTATTTTAACGTCTGAGTTGATCTCTTCGGTTTGTGGCACCAGTATCTTGGAAACAACCACAGCGCCAGGTGCTGCCATCACAGAAGCTGTCAGCAGATGTTTGGCGAACAGCAACCGCTGAACGGGGTCGTCACCACCAAGAAAGCTGATGTAAACTGCCAGAACACCTCCCGCCAGTGTGGCCATACCTCCCATCATCACCAGCAGCATTTCCGAATTATTCATTTTCGGCAGATAGGCTTTGATCATTAGGGGAGATTCGGTTTGCCCGAGGAAAATATTCCCTGCAACCGATAAGCTTTCAGCTCCTGAAAGTTTCATAAATTTAGTCATGACCCAGGCTAAAGCAAACACAATATACTGGATTATATTCAGGTAAAACAACAGACTGGTCAATGCCGAAAAGAAAATGATTGTTGGTAATATCTGTATGGCAAAATTTTGCAAGGCTACCTCTATTTCACCAGTTACAAATGATTTGAAAAGAAACATAGTGCCTGCTTGTGTGAAATCAAGTATCAGCACAAAAATCTTCCCGACAAAATCGAAAGAAGCAGCTATAAATGGTACATAAAGAACGCCCATCGCCAATAGCAATTGTAAGGCAAGCCCTTTCCCCACTACGCCCCAGTTGATAGCACGTCGGTTGGTGCTGAAAAGGAAAGAAATAAAAATGAGTACGGCCAATCCCAACAGCCCCCGCAAAATAGTTATAGGCCGAAATCCCGATTTTCGTTTCATTTCCAGGATATTCCCCTTCTTGGCATTAAACTTCTGCTGATCATTAATAGCTGCATTTTCGGCCTGTTGAATATCGTTATCCATAGGCGCAACCTGCTCAACACTTCCACTGTCAGCTAACTGTTCTTCACCCTGATCATTTTGTGTAATTCCTATCAGGCTTAACGAAAAAAATCCTGCAAAAAATAGCAGGATCAACAAACTTCTTTTTTTCTTTTTGCGATTTTTCATTATTTATCTCAACTCTCTAAGTTATTTTTCTTCTTCTTTTTTATTTCATCACGGATCTGTGATGCTTCCTCAAAATTTTCCTCAGATATGGCATTCTCCAGCATCTCTTCCAGCTCATCCAATGTGTAATCGGCATAATCACTTCCGGCACTCTTCTTTCTTACAGATGGCCTTTCTTCTTTCTCATCGGTTTCTTCATCTATTGAGATTCCGGCTTCTTCGATAATATGATCGTATGTATACATCGGGCAGTTAAAACGAATGGCGAGAGCAACGGCATCAGAGGTTCTGCTATCGATTTCACTTATTTTTCCATATGCTTCACACACAAGTTTCGAATAAAAAATGCCGTTCTCAAACTTATTAATAATTACCTCCAGAATATTGATATTAAAGTGCGTTGCAAAACTTTTCAACAGATCATGCGTTAAAGGTCTTGTCGGCTTCATATTTTCAAGATGGATCGCAATAGCCTGGGCTTCAAACCCTCCAATGATAATAGGCAACCGCCTGCTTTCGCCTTTAACCCCCAGAATCAAGGCATAGGCACCACTTTGCGACTGACTGTATGACATCCCCACTATTTCGAGTTGTACCTTTTTCATTGCTTTTTAAAAGAGGTTATAAAAGTAGAAAAGTTTTCTACTTTTCAGGAGGTTTTACTGAATTGTTTTTGTGTTTTTACTAACATCTTATGCAGAGTACGATGAACCTTTCCTTTTATAATTTACTATGAGATGTCTTCAATTTTTTAACAAATTAACGGTTTTAATAACAAAATCAAGAAAATTAATAGTTGTTTAATCATAATTCATATTTTAGCGCCTTCCTTTGGAATCGTTTGAAATTTAATATTAATAAACAACATGTTACTATGAAAAAGTTTCTATCTGCTTTATCCTTATTAACTGTTCCTTTTCTTGCATCGGCAAGTGAGGCGGACTTGGTAATTCCCGATAGTATGGGAAAAGAAACCATCCTGTACTGGGGATTTCTCATTGTCTTTGGAGGATTTTTATTTGGTCTTTATCAATTTACAAAAGTTAAAAAACTAAGAGCACACAAATCGATGCTCGATGTGGCAGACGTCATTTATCAGACAGGGAAAACTTATCTGATTCAACAGGGAAAGTTTCTTGCTATTCTTTTTCTTTTCATTGGTACTGCTGTTGCTTTTTATTTTGGCTGGCTTTCCGAAGCCCATTTTGGCGTAGGAGGTGTACTCATGATCCTGGGATGGACTATTATCGGTATTCTCGGATCGTACAGTGTTGCCTGGTTTGGTATCAGGATGAATACACTGGCAAACTCGCGAATGGCTTTTGCTTCGCTGGAAAGGAAACCCATCAAACTGCTTAATATTCCTTTGAATGCAGGAATGAGTATCGGCGTTGTATTGATCTCGCTGGAACTTACTATGATGCTGATCATTCTGATGTTCGTTCCGGGGGAATATGCTGGAGCGAGTTTCATCGGTTTTGCCATTGGTGAATCGCTCGGAGCTTCTGCTTTAAGGATCGCTGGTGGTATTTTCACCAAAATTGCCGATATCGGGTCCGACCTGATGAAAGTGATTTTTAAAATTGGCGAAGATGACCCGCGTAACCCGGGGACTATTGCTGACTGTGTTGGTGACAATGCCGGCGACAGTGTAGGACCTACTGCTGATGGTTTTGAAACATACGGTGTTACGGGTGTAGCTCTCATCTCCTTCATCGTTCTGGCAGTTGCCGATGCTTCTCTGCAAGTAGAATTACTGACATGGATATTTGTTATGCGTATTCTAATGGTCATGACATCCGTTTTTTCCTACTGGGTGAACGGCTGGATCACAAATGCAAAATATAAGAATGCTGACGAACTCGACTTTGAAAAACCTCTGACTTCACTTGTCTGGATTACATCATTATTTTCCATCATTGCCACTTTCCTGGCCAGTTACTTTACCATCTATGACCTGCCACATAACATGTGGATTGTCCTTTCGGTGATTATCAGCGCAGGTACACTTGGAGCTGCATTGATACCAGAGTTCACAAAAATATTTACAAGTCCTAAATCCAAACATGTAAATGAAGTGGTTGAAGCTTCCAAAAAAGGAGGCGCTTCATTAAACATTCTTTCGGGGCTCGTTGCCGGAAACTTCAGTGCTTTCTGGATGGGTATGGTGTTCTTTTTACTTATGTTCGTTGGTTACTACGCAAGTACCTTTGGACTGGTAAATATTATGATCTATCCTTCGATCTTTGCCTTCGGGCTGGTGGCTTTCGGATTCCTGGGTATGGGTCCTGTTACCATTGCGGTTGACAGTTACGGACCTGTAACAGATAATGCACAATCAATCTATGAGCTTTCTCTGATCGAGGAAAACAAGAAAGAGGTTACATTAGAAATTGAAAAAGATTTCGGCTTTAAACCGGATTTCGAAAAATCAAAATATTATCTTGAAGCCAATGACGGTGCAGGGAACACCTTTAAAGCCACAGCTAAACCTGTATTGATCGGCACAGCCGTTGTTGGTGCTACTACTATGATCTTTTCACTGATCCTGGTCATCAATAAGACATTGGGAGTTGCACCAGAAATGATCCTGAATGTCCTGAATCCCTATACGATTCTCGGATTTTTGCTTGGCGGTGCCGTTATTTACTGGTTTACCGGAGCTTCAATCCAGGCTGTAACCACAGGTGCTGCCCGCGCAACGGATTACATAAAGAAAAACATTAACCTCGACCCCAATGCCCCTAAAAAGGCTGACGTTGCCAAATCAAAGGAGGTTGTTCAGATATGTACGCTTTATGCACAAAAAGGAATGTGGAATATCTTTATAGCACTGTTCTCATTTGCCCTTGCTTTTGCTTTCATAGCAGCTCCGGCAGGATTAACGGAAGAGATGACAGGAGCAGAAGCCATAGAGCATTCATTACCTGTATCACTTTTCATCGGATACCTGCTCTCTATTGCCTTCTTCGGACTTTTCCAGGCTATATTTATGGCTAATGCAGGCGGATCGTGGGACAATGCCAAGAAAGTGATCGAAGTGGACATGCAGGAAAAAGGTACCGATTTACATGCTGCCTCCGTTGTAGGTGATACTGTTGGCGATCCGTATAAGGATACTTCTTCGGTGGCCATGAACCCAGTAATTAAGTTTACTACTCTTTTCGGTTTGTTAGCCATGGAAATCGCTCTGTCGGTACATTTCAGAGATATTGCAGTTTATTTTGGTGTTGGTTTCCTTATGGTAGCTCTTTATTTCGTATACAGGTCGTTCTATAAGATGCGGATTAACCAATAAATCATAACCAAAATAAATTTATTGAAAGGAGGGCATTTGTCCTCCTTTTTTGTTTTTTCATCTGTTAATAAAATCAGTAAAATCCGTAGAAAATAGCATGCTGTTTTACCAGTAAAGTAGATCGAAATAACCTACTTTTGCACGCAGTGTTACATGTTAATTTTTTCACATATGAAGAATAACGAATTTCTTTCCCGGCATATAGGCCCAAGCCCTTCCGAAGAGCAGGAAATGTTACAAACGATGGGACTCTCATCGGTTGACCAACTGGTAGATGAAACGATTCCGGAGGCTATCCGGTTAAAGAAAGAGTTACCTCTTGACGATGGTATGACGGAGTACGAATACCTGAATCATATCAGGTTACTGGCGAAAAAAAACAAAGTCTTTAAATCATATATTGGCCTGGGGTATTATAATACCATAGTGCCTTCTGTCATTTTACGTAATGTATTTGAGAATCCCGGCTGGTACACTTCGTATACACCGTATCAGGCTGAAATATCGCAGGGAAGACTGGAAGCCCTGCTGAACTTTCAGACAATGATATCAGACCTCACCGGATTACCGCTGGCTAACGCTTCACTTTTAGATGAAGGGACGGCAGCAGCCGAAGCTATGCTGATGTTCTTTCATGCCCGGCCAAGAGCACTTGCCAAAGCCGGAGCCAATAAGTTTCTTGTATCATCGGAAATGTTTCCGCAAACACTGGATATTTTAAAGATCAGAGCGGCATCACGAGATATCAACCTGGTAATTTGCGCTGAAGAAGATTTTGATTTTACAGAAGACACCTTTGGTTGCATGGTACAATATCCTGACCAAAAAGGACTGATCAGGGATTATTCCGGTATTATTACCAAAGCAAACGAAGCCAATGTACCTGTGGCTGTGGCTGCCGATTTGTTGAGCCTGGCATTGCTGACACCACCGGGTGAGTGGGGAGCACAAGTTGTTTTTGGAAATTCACAGCGTTTCGGTGTGCCTCTGGGATATGGTGGTCCTCATGCTGCTTTTTATGCCACTACGGAAGAATTTAAAAGGTTTATTCCAGGTCGGATTATTGGTATCTCAAAAGATGTAAACGGAAACAACGCCTACCGGATGGCACTGCAAACACGTGAACAGCATATCAAGCGCGAGCGTGCTACATCCAATATCTGTACCGCCCAGGCATTGTTGGCTATCATGTCAGGATTCTACGGTGTATATCATGGGAAAGAAGGCATCAGACGGATTGCCGCAAAAGTTCACATGCTTACTGTTGGATTGAATAAAGCCGCCGAGAAACTCGGCTATCAGCAGTTGAATAAATATTTCTTCGACACCCTGTACATTCAGTTACCTGAGCAAATTGATCAGGAAACAATTCGTGAAACAGCCCTGAACAACGGTGTCAACTTCAGGTATTTTGAAGATGAAAAATACATCGGTATCAGTATCGACGAAACAACTTCGGAAAACGATATAGCACTTATTACCGCCATTTTGGCCAAAGCAGCAGGCAAAGAAACCTTTGAGCTGAAATTCGAACCCTTTGAAGAAAGCAATTCAGAATATATCCTGATAAACCACCGGCGAACCTCTTCTTTTATGGAACATCTGGTTTTCAACACATATCATTCGGAAACCGATATGATGCGTTATCTGAAAAAACTGGAAAATAAAGACATTGCTCTGAATCGTTCGATGATTCCGCTGGGGTCGTGTACCATGAAACTCAATGCTGCTACAGAAATGATACCGGTTAGCTGGCCTGAATTTACGGACATGCATCCGTTTGTCCCGGCAAACCAGGCAACAGGATACAAACTGCTGATTGATGAGATGGAAAGAATCCTTTGTGAAGTTACGGGATTTTCCGCTATCTCTTTCCAGCCCAACTCGGGTGCAGCCGGTGAATATACGGGATTGATGGTCATCAGGGAATATCAAAAAAACAAAGGGGAAGGACACCGAAATATTTGTCTGATCCCTGCATCAGCACATGGAACCAATCCGGCCAGTGCTGTGATGGCAGGTATGCAGGTAGTGGTGGTGAAAACTGATGAACGCGGAAATATTGACATGGACGATCTGCGTGAAAAAGCGGAAGCAAACAAAGAAAGTCTTTCGGCCATTATGGTCACCTACCCTTCCACACACGGTGTATTCGAAGAAGGCATTGTCGATCTGATAAAAATCATCCATGACAACGGCGGACAAGTATATATGGATGGCGCCAATATGAACGCACAGGTGGGGTTAACAAGCCCCGGATTTATCGGCGCGGACGTCTGCCATCTGAATCTGCATAAAACATTTGGCATTCCGCACGGCGGGGGTGGCCCCGGTGTCGGACCAATTGGCGTAGCTGAACATCTGAAAGAATTTCTCCCCTCACATTTATTTGTTGAAACCGGAGGCGCAAAGGGTATTCCTGCAATTGCTTCGGCACCATTCGGGAGCGCACTCGTTTTACTGATTTCGTACGGATATCTGAAGTTGCTTGGCGGCAAAGGTTTGACTGAAGCCACTAAATATGCTATTTTGAATGCCAATTACCTGCTGCATCAACTGAAAGATTATTATCCTATTTTATATACAGGTAAAAATGGTCGTGTAGGTCACGAGATGATTCTCGACTGCAACCAGTTCAGTAAAACAGCCGGTATCACGGTGGTGGATATTGCCAAACGGATGATGGACTATGGCTTCCATGCCCCTACTGTTGCTTTCCCTGTTCACGGCACACTGATGGTAGAGCCCACAGAAAGTGAGTCATTAAGTGAACTGAGCTATTTTGTTGAAGCTATGAAAACGATCAGGGAAGAAATCAAAGCAGTGGAAGAAGGTATGGCCGAGAAAAAGAACAATCTCGTTACCAACGCACCGCATACAGCAGAAATTGTTATTGCGGATGAGTTTGCGTTCCCATACAGCCGCGAGGAAGCGGCATATCCATTACCCTGGGTTCGTGATAACAAATATTTCCCACCTGTGGGTAAAATTGATGACGCCTTTGGTGACAGGAATTTATGTGCCTGCCTGCCGGTATCTGATTATGAGGAGCCGGTGATTGATGTGAAGGAAAAGGAGTTATGAGAATTAATGATCTGTTGGTAAGAATACCAATATGAGAACAAATACCTCTGCGATTATCCGTTTAATCTGTGTCATCTGTGTGCTATTCAGTGGAACACGGATAACGCAGATCAGGCTGATTTGCACTGATTAAATAGATAAAGCTCTTTTTTTGACTAATCGCTCGATTAGTCTTTCCATATCTCCCACGAAGCATCTGCCTGAAGTTCCAGCATGCGTTGGCCGTTTATCGTAACACATCCTTTTTCACGCCCCTTTCTCAGGAAAATGGTTTCTGCAGGATTGTAAATCAGGTCGTATAAAATATGATCCCTGGTCAAAAATGAATAAGGTATCTCCGGAGCAACATCTGCCTGCGGATACATCCCCACAGGTGTTGTGTTGATGATTAAACCATGTTCTAAGATAAGCTCTTCCGTCAGATCAGAATAACCCAATTGATTTTCAACAGGGTTTCGGCTTACACAACGGAACGGTATCCGTAACTTCTGCAATACATAAACCACTGCTTTGGCTGCACCGCCTGTTCCGAGTACCAGGGCTGATAAACTGTTCCTGTCTTCCGTTAACGGCGACAAAGTTTTTTCAAATCCGATGACATCCGTGTTGAAAGCATGAACAAGTGGTTCCTCTCCTGCCCTGTAAATTTTCAGGGTATTAACCGAACCTACGGCCTGTGCCACCGGATCAACTTCATCAACAATGCTAAGAATATCTTCCTTATATGGAATGGTCACATTTAGTCCCGCAAGTTCCGGATGGCTGCGGATAATCTCTTTCACCTCACTGACATCCCCTACTTCAAAAAGAAAATACTTCGCTTCAATGCCCAGACTTTCAAATTTCTCGTCAAAATAAGTCTGAGAAAACGAGTGAGAAAGTTTCTTACCGATCAGTCCGTAAGTTTTCATTATTTATCCTTTTGTGGCTTTTCTACCATATCTGCATTGCTTTCCATCCACCAGATGGCAGCCACACCCACAACCATGATCACAACAGCGATAAAAAACTCCGTATTGAGGTGAGGCAGGAAATAATCATATCCGATTACTTTAACTTTTTCGCCGAAAGTTTGTTCTATCGGATTCTTCCACGGCCAAATGATGCCGAGCGACCCCAGGATAAACCCCGTCAAAGCTGCGATGGTCTGGTCCCTGAATTTTTTAAACACCCACGAAAGTAAATGTGCAAAACTGATCAGACCCACCACTACGCCGATTAAAACCGGGAACAACACAGCCAGATCACGGTTGTTGATGGCGTCAATTGCTACCAGTTGGTAGTTACCCATCAGGATGAGCACAAACGAGCCGGACAGCCCGGGCAGGATCATAGAGCAGACAGCCACTACACCACATAGGATCAGGTACCAGAAGTTATCGTTTTGTGTAGCCGGTGTAAGGAACGTAAACATCAGGGCGATGGCTGTTCCAATCAGGAAAAACAAATAAACCGTAAATCGCCACCTGTCCACCGTTTTACCTACAAAGTAAACCGAAGCCAGTATCAGGCCGAAAAAGAAAGACCAGATGTACACCGGGTAATGCTCGAATAAAAAACCGAAAATCCTTGCCAGCAGAACTATAGCTATCAGCGCTCCGGAAAATACGGCTACCAGAAAGTAGAAATCGGTATATTCGGAAAAAGCTTTCCATTTACCCGTGAAGAACAGTTTAGCAGCCGTCAGATCAAATGATTTCAGCGCAAAAATAAGGCGTTCGAAAATACCTGTGATCAAAGCAATCGTTCCGCCGGACACACCCGGTATGATATTGGCAATGCCCATGCCCATGCCTTTTAAAAAAACAATAACGTATTCCTTCATTTGATCACATCAGTTTTTTAATTATTTTTATTTTATTCCTGAACGGCGCATACCTTATCGGTATATCAAGCCATGTGCCGCGGTAAACCACCGGTTTCTCATTAGAGAATACATCGAAAGAATGTTTCCCATGGTATTTCCCCATACCGCTGTTTCTTGTTCCGCCAAAAGGCAGACTATTGTTGGCAAAGTGCATCAGTGTATCGTTGATGGTTACACCACCGGCAGGGATCACATTCAGTATTTTTCTGATATTTTCTTTATTGTTGGAGAAATAGTACAATGCCAGCGGATTTGGACATTCCCTGAGCTTCCTTATCAACTCCTCCATGTTTTCATAAGTTAGAACAGGCAATATGGGTCCGAAAATTTCCGATTGCATTACCGGCAGATTGAGACATGCTTCATCGATAATTGTAGGCTCAAAGAAAAGTTCTTCCACATCATAACGTCCACCCCAATACACCTTACTTCCCTCCATCATCCCGATCAATCGCTCCATATTTGCACGGTTAATGATCCTTGGGTATTCCTTGTTTGTCTGTATATTTTCACCATAAAACTTCTTTATAGCGTTTACAAGTTCGGGCAACAGTTTGTCTTTTATTTTTTCGTGGACAATCAAACAATTGGGCGCGATACATGTTTGTCCTGCATTGATCAGTTTCCCCCAGATAATACGTCGGGCTGTCAGTTTAACATGCACGTCTTCATCCACAATGCATGGGCTTTTACCTCCCAGTTCCAGCGTTACGGGAATTAGTCTCGAAGCTGCCGATTCAAGTACAATTCTGCCTATTCGCCCGCTTCCGGTAAAAAAAATATGATCAAAATCCTGCTGCAATAATTCCTGTGCTTCTTTAGCACCTCCGATGATAACCTGCAGGTGTTTTTCATCAAAAGTTTCGCTGATGATCTTTTCGATCACCTGAGCCGTATGTATAGAGATCTCAGAAGGTTTGATCACCGCCGTATTGCCGGCAGAAACAGCACCAATCAATGGAACCAGAGTTAACTGAAACGGATAATTCCATGGTGCCATGATCAACACATTTCCTTTAGGATCGCAGGTCTGGTAACTGGAAGCCGGAAAGCTGGTTAACGGGGTCCTTACTCTCTTTGGTTTCGCCCACTTTTTCACATGTTTTATGTGATATGTCAGCTCTTCCAGTACAAACCCAATCTCGGTGGCGTAGGCTTCAAACTTCGATTTGTGCAGGTCTTTGTATAAGGCTTCGTAAATCAGCTCTTCGTTACGTAATACGGCATCTCTTAACTTTTTAAGTTGTTTCCTTCGGAAGGCGATCGTTTTTGTTTCTCCCGTCAGGAAATAGGACTTTTGCTGCTGTATCAGCTGTGCATAATTTAATTCCGGCATAGTTATCAATTTGAAAATTATTCTGAGCCTTTGTAAATACCCAGTAACTCAACAAACCGGGATTCATGGTTAAGTTCCGGCATAAAATCCAGCAATTCCGTATGCTTATTGAAATCCAGCTTCAGCGCTGTTTCTATATAGTAATAAGCCTGCTTTACTTTTCCAGATTTGTACAGATAGGCTGCCAGGCGATACCATAAGGTGGCATCGTCTTTATTCTTGGTAAGGGCACTCTCGATAATTTCAATGGCTTTCTCATAGCCATCACTCATACTCACCGAGTATGAATAGTTTACCCATGCTTCAATATACTGCGTGTCGTTCTCTACAATGTCTTCAAACAATTTCTCTGCTTTTTCGAACCATGTGCGTTTGAGTGACAGAACCGCCAGCTCGTATTTGAAATCATTATTCAGCGGCATCAGCTCAATGGCTTTTTCATAATATTTTACCGCTGTTTTGTCATTCCCTTCTTTAATGAACATCCTACCGATACCTGCCCATGCTTCGGCTAATTTATCATCCAGTTCCAGAGCCTTGTTGAAATGAACCAATGCCTCTTGAATGTTGTCCATATTCTCGTATGATTCGCCGATATAATAATGGGTAATCGCCTCCTCAGCTTCATATTTAAAGGTTTCTTTGTAATACCTGATCGACTTATCGAAATGTTTTAAGCCGGAATATGAGTTGGCTATATTGAAATACGCTGAGGCAAAGGTTTCATCGATGGCAATCGTAAACTCGTAAGCTTCAATGGCTTTTTCATATAGTTCGAGCGTATTATAGAAAATACCCAAATTGAACCAGGCTGTTTTTGAATACGGATTTTCATCCAGAAATTCATTAAAAAACTTAACAGCATCCTCTTCCCTTCCGGTAATCTCAAAAAAGAACGAAATTTCATGTATCAGGTTTTCTGACTCAGGATTGATAGAAAGTGCCTTTTTCAGGTTTTTAATGGCTTTCGGATAGTCATTCAGATTCTCATATTCGAATGCTATATTAGCATATATATCTTCCCTGTTTTCCGAATAAGGCAGACATTTTTTATACTCTTTAATAGCCAGCTCAAACTGATTCATGAGGCTGTAGATCTCAGCTTTGTTCACATATATCTCTTCATTGGCCGGTTCAAGCAACTCAACATCGTTAAGTAATTCCAATGCCTCATAGTACTTCTTTCGGTAGGCCAGCACCCGGGCTTTTCTAATATTAAACGAAGAAGTGGACGGATACACCTGCAAAGCTTCTTTGATAGCCTTTTCTGACATACTGATGTCGTGCATATCATAATAATAGTCGATGATGTATTCAAACTCATCCACATCAAAAAAGAGTTGCACGCCGTCCTCCAGCATACGTTCAAACTTTTCAATCAACTTCTCCAGTTGTTTTCCCCCTAACCAGGAAAATTCTTCTCCCATCTCTGTTCTATTACTGATTGTTTACACACTGCAAAAGTAACAATACTTTTAACAGGCAATTTACGATCTTTACTAAATGTTTATGCTGTCAGAATAAAAAAATATAAACCGGTTTTGATCATTCCTGTCGCATATCTCAGAAAATCATCTCCACTTTTTACTGTTTTACCGAGGCGATTTTTTTCCCTACATTTGCTCCATATTCTTCATATGATGGTATTAATCAAATCCATTTCCGGGATCAGAGGCACCATAGGCGGCAATTCAGGTGAAAACCTGACACCTCTTGACGTTGTTAAGTTCACTGCTGCCTTCGGCTCATTCGTTAAAAACAGATTTAACAACAAGAAAATCCAGTTTGTCGTCGGCCGCGATGCCCGCATTTCGGGAGAGATGGTTGAGCAATTGGTGGTTTCTACTCTTACAGGCCTTGGCATCGATGTTATCAATACCGGCCTTTCTACCACTCCGACTGTGGAAATGACCGTGATCGAAACCGGCGCACAGGGAGGCATCATCATTACGGCAAGTCATAACCCGAAGGAGTGGAATGCACTGAAACTGTTGAATGAAAAAGGAGAATTTATTTCTGCTGAAGAAGGCCTGCAGGTGCTTGACATGGCCGACAACGAAGACTTTGACTTTGTGCCGGTAACTGAACTGGGGCATGTCCGGACTGATAACACATCAATCGACAGGCATATTGACAAAATCCTGGCACTTGATCTTGTAGACCGGGAAACTGTTGCCAAAGCAAGACTAAAAGTTGTGGTTGATGCTGTTAATTCGACAGGTGGAATAGCTATTCCGAAATTGCTAAAAGCGCTTGGTGTGGATAACGTTATAGAACTTTACTGCGAACCTACCGGCGAATTCCCACACAACCCGGAACCCCTGCCCGAACACCTGACGGAAATTTCGCGTGTTGTCAGAGAGGAAAAAGCCAGTCTGGGCATTGTAGTTGATCCGGATGTGGACCGACTGGCACTGGTAATGGAGAACGGGGACGTATTTGGGGAAGAATACACCCTTGTAGCAGCAGCAGATTATATTCTGCAATATAAAAAAGGAAATACGGTGTCTAATCTTTCCTCGAGCCGGGCCTTACGGGATGTGACAGAAAGATTTGGAGGTTCTTACTCGGCTTCGGCCGTTGGCGAAGTGCATGTTGTTGAAAAGATGAAAGAAGTGGATGCTGTTATCGGGGGTGAAGGCAACGGCGGTGTCATCTATCCGCAACTCCATTACGGAAGGGATGCATTAGTTGGAGTTGCCCTGCTACTTACTTACCTGGCGAAAAAGCAAGTGAAATTATCGGGTCTGAAACAGAATTATCCCATCTACGTAATTTCGAAAAATAAGATCGAACTGAAGGATTCCGATCAACTGCCCCGATTGTTTGACGAGATTAAAAAGCATTATGCAGCGTTTCCTGTTTCTACCATTGACGGGGTAAAAATCGACTTTGAAGACGGCTGGGCACACCTCAGACCATCAAATACCGAACCCATCATAAGAATTTACGCAGAAAGTACTGACAAGGAAAAGGCCGACACTTATGCTCAGAAGGTTATTGACCTTGCCAATAGGTTTTTGCAGGACTTTTAAAAAATTCACTACTTTTGAAAAACTTCTATTTCATCAGTTGATGCGTAAAAAGAAAAGAAAAGCAATCAAATATAAAACCGTTACGTTTAAGTTATCGGCAAAGCAGATGAAATCGCTGAAGAACTACTGCCGTGCCCGAAAAACCACGCCTACCAAACTTATCAAAAAAAGTATTCGCAACTACACAGAGCATTTTGCCAGCGAAGTACCCGAGAAGTACCAGGTAATGCACAACCAGCTCGATCTTTTTAAAAAAGACCAGGAGGCTCCTTCGATGTTTGATTAACTTATTAAAAGAAATTTTTTTCAGATAGCAAAGCGCCAGATCAACTTGGCAAGGATTGTTGTTTCTGTGAACCTGAAATGGCCATTGGAAGTTTCGATCACCTGGTTCACAACAAAATAGAAATCACTGCCGATTTTCGGTATCCAGTTAATACGGAAATTGAGCAGGATTTCATCATCTTCGTTATTCCACTGACCAAACATGCTGGTATTCAGTTTCGGGTTATAAGCATAAATGACCCGCCCTCCAAGTTCGTCTGTTATGAAGTCCAGTTCATCAAATTTCAGGAAATTCCTGTTCCACTCAGCTGACAGGTTCCAGTGCTTGTTCACACTGTAATTACCTGACAACGAAAGCCTTGTTCGCTTTCCGGTATAGAATTTTCCCCAGTTCAGGAATATTTCCCCTGATAGTTTCCTGCCTCTGAAAGTTTCCAGTTGCACCTCACCGCGGGTATCCCAGTATTCACCTTCAGGAATAACAATCGTATCGAGCAGCTCAAATGGCTCTTCCAGCCGGTCGAAAAGCCACTGGACATTAAATTCCGTTACTTCGCCACTCCGGGTTACAAAACCAAATGGTCGCAATTCGTAAAATATACTTTCCAGTTGATTTGTTTCCTCGTTCACATAGTAATTGATATCCAATGGTTTCAGGTTCAGGTTTCTGAAAAACGGCCAGAATTTAGGACGCGGATTGAATTGTAATTCGGTATAATACATCCGGTAATTATTCCGCCGCAGAAAGCCCATCTCAGGATTAAAATTCTGCTGTATGCCCACTATTGCCAAATCGTACTCAATCCAGTCGTTAGGATAAGAAAGAGAAAACTTGTACGAGAAATTTCTTTGATTAATTGAATCACTTGTTTGCGACTGGGCTACCGCACCATTGATGATCAGGTTTTTATCGTTGAATATTTTGGATGTTGAATAAGTAAAATCAGCACCGTACACAATGTTATACCGACCATTCAGCAACTTAGAAGTAACAATAGCACCAATACTTGACTGGTTGCCCAGGTCCTGGCGCACCCGTGCCACCGAATAGTTGGTAGTCAGTACCGAATCTCCCCTGGAGGCTGTCTGGATTGACATTACACCTACGGATGTACGGTTTTCCTTGCCAAACAACCGCGCACCCCCGTATATAGGTATTTCCTGTCCGTCCTGCAGCCCGATAGTCCGGGAGTAGAACACCTGGTTGCGGTGCCCCATATTCATCTGAAACAAATCTTTCGCCTCGAGAAAGAACTGGCGCTTCTCAGGATAATAAAGCGAAAACCTTGAAAGATTGATACGTGCTCTGTCCGACTCAACCTGTGCAAAATCAGTATTTACCGTCATATTTAATTTTAAGGTAGGCGTAATATCAATATTTACATCGCCACCAATTTTATATCGGTCATCCCATTTTTTCTCATCTAAAGTTTCCACTCCTCCTGATATGTAAGGCTTTAACTCTACCTTCTTCTTGGATTTTATATTTTGTAGTCCGTCCAGTTTACCAGCCTGCGATATTTTTTCCAGTTCATAAATCCGGTACCATCCCTGCCACATGATCTGTTCCCGCTTGTATCTTATATTTCGTTCAAAGTTGATACCCCACACCAGGTTTTCCTCCTTTTTAAATTTTAAGGTGGAAAAAGGTATTTGTATCTCGGCAAACCACCCCTCGTCAGTGACAGTTGCTGCCACATCCCACACACCGTTCCAGCTTTTGTTAAACCC
>Ga0136651_10000191_pt1 | contig 31753 bp, 34 predicted proteins | sample Mar14236cmmetaG_FD_94867 | JGI IMG/M metagenome (GOLD analysis project Ga0136651, IMG submission 94867) | Marine hydrothermal vent microbial communities from Guaymas Basin, Gulf of California to study Microbial Dark Matter (Phase II) - Marker... ... | reverse complement strand
ACTTTGGTCAGATAAGCTTCGTATAAACCAAATAACATACCGGCAAAGATCAGGCTAGAAAAACGTGGTTTATCTGCCCGGTATACCAGGCTGGCCAGAGTGATGATGTGCAGTCCATAGAGCGGAACGACGACCAGGATTCCCCAGGCATTGAAAAAGGGGAACATGTCAGATCCGGAAAAGACCTCTGCAAAAAAGGTCGAGAACGCTGCCAGGATGATCCAGAACAGCCATTGATGTTTTTTTGGGACAGATATTTCTGTATTCATAGGATTCCTTTACTTGAATATTTAGCGCCATTGGAAGGCGGGGGATGCCAAAACACCGGCAATCACAACTTCTGCCGCCTGGCGGGGATTGTCACTGATCGTTTCTTCCAGGGTGGAGAGCAGTTCGATTTCCATACCAGGAGGTAAACTTCCTCCCAGAAAGTTATTGGCAACATGATCCACAAAAAAGCTTGCATCTCCTGCCTGGACATCTACCAGATAGGATTCCAAATCGAACCTGGTTCCCTTGATCTGATTCTGGACCAGGTCAAGGGCAAAACGCCAACGAGGGAGCAGGTTGCCCTGCCAGGAGGCTGCGGTATCAGGATAGCCGTCAGGGGTGGGCCAATCATACAGCGGCTGCCCCATGCTTTTTAGATAACGCTGAAGAGCTCTTCCGCCATCAGTTTCTGCCCCGGAACTCCGCAATGCTGAGACAAGATAGTTCACCGGGCGTTTGTATTTCAGCGGCGAGTTTTCTGTAACGATGTATGGAAAACCGTCCAGCAGGATGACCCGCAGTACAGCTTTGATGTCTCCCCTGCTTTCCAGGAAGACCTGACTGGCTTTATTGACAATTTCGCGCGGAGGATCATCAGCCAGAAAGCGGCGGGCCAGTTTGGTGCAGATTGTCTCCGCAGTGGAAGGATGTTTTACCAGGATGTCCAGGACCTGATCTAATTCCCCTTTGCCGGCAGGTTGGATGGTCTCCCCCAGCACGGTTTTAACCCCTGGTGTGTGAGTATCCTGATCGAACTTCAGCTCACCACGCCAAAAATGCTCTTTGATGCGCCAGCCGGTCAGGCAGCGGGCCAGTTCCATGACATCTTCCTGGCTGTAACCGCCCTGAACGCCCAGGGAGTGCAGTTCCAGAAGTTCCCGGGCGTAGTTTTCGTTGGGCGCGTCCTTGTGATTTTCCTGGTTGTCCAGGTAAACCAGCATGGCCGGGGAATGGGCTGACGCGCCCAACAACTCCCGGAAGTTTCCTAAGGCATGTTTACGAATCACCTCGCGGTCATCCACGATCTTCAGAAACCAGCAGTCACCTTTTTGGACCGAGATATTAAAGTGATCTGTCCAGAATTCTACGAGAACCTCTTCCAGCTGTTTTTTGCTGTAAACCTGCCGCAGAGTTGTTGCCTGACGGAAATCATCCAGCACCAGGGTGGAATCATAGTTATCAAAGATCTTGTCGCCCCGGTTTCGGAGGGCATCGGCATCCATCTCAAGGATCTCAATGCGGCTCAGCAGCAGATTGGTTTTGTGATCCGAGATTTTTTCAGGACTGAGCTGTTCTTCCAGATAGTTACCCAGGCCGATCTTTGTCAATCGCTGACGTTCTTCTGGGCGGGGACCGAAACTGAGCCGGTTCAGCGCTCGCCACTCCGGGGAGGATATCTGGAGGGGATCCTGGAATCCAGCTGATTGGGTGGGAAGATAGCTGGCCAGGGGAGAACAGCCGGCAGCGGCTCCCGCGCCGGCGCCCAGAATACCCAACACCTTGAGAAAGTCTCGACGAGGGAAGTCCATTATTTAGCGGCCTTATCTTTGAGCTCTTCTTTTTCTTTCTTTTTAAGAATCGCGGGGACTGCTCCGCCCAGAGATACCAGGGTTCCGACTGGAATGAACAGCAGCCAGCCGATAATTGGAAAAACCGAAGCCAATTCCAGGATTCCTGCGCCGCGAATAAAAGCGCCCTGTGATTGGTAATTGCCATCGTTTTTCCAATTCAACCGCAGGCCGATCTCAGCCGCGATTCCAGCTGCGCCCAGGCTGGCTGCACTCAGCACCAATACCAACCAGATCCAGCCCAGCACCTGGGTGAATTGGGAGGGTAGGGTGAAAAGGATCGATGTAGGGATAGCCGCGATAGCGCCGTATAGCAGCCCGAAGCCAAAACTCTTTTTTGGTTTTTCCGAGATCCGAATCCGGGCTATTTCTACCTTTTCTGGAAAAAGCAGCCACCAGGCTGTTAACAAAGCCGGATATGAGATCCCGACCAGAATAAAGCTGCCGAATATTGCGTACATGTCTGCCATGACTAACTCCTTGTGATCCGAATCGGGAGTGGATATGTGCTCCCGCTAAATTATTCTTCTATGGGGGTATACAAGGTTAGACTTTAGAAAGTTGCACTGGATTAAAAATAACTCCCGGAGCTTAGAGAAACTCCGGGAGTATGATTGATCATTGGCAACCTGGTTTAAGCTTATTATTCTTTTTTGACCTTCTTCTCCCTCTTTTTCCTATTCTGGAAGAGTGTGATCACTACAGCGCCAACACTGAGGCTGATCACATACGGGAACAGCAGGAACCAGCCCACAAACGGCAGCAGGGAAGTGAGCAGGAAGACCGATCCGGCCTTGACGTCGCGTTTGACTGGATTCAGATCAGGGAAAAGGCGTTCTCCCAGGATTTGAACAAAGGCAGACAAGCCAAATAGGAGTCCGATCAGGAAAGCTCCGTACATGGCAAAGGCCGGAAAATAAAAGAGAGGACTGCCGTTGCCCAGCGAGCCAAAACCGAAGACAAAGATCGTGATCAGGATCGTATTTACTAATCCCAACCAGAAAGATCTCTTCCAGTTGTTTTCCAGGGTGGTCTGGACCTTGCTGACCCGAACCGGGAATAACCCCCGGATAAAGATCAAGCTGGCTGTGAGGGTGATCAGGGCCAGGGTCGAGATTAGAATGATGCCTAAGGTATCCATGAGTGTCTCCTCATATTAATATTTGTGATTCCGGCCGCGGATAGGATCGGAACGCAGCAGGATATAATTTGCCAATAAACCAATTCCACCGGCCGCCAGGATCAGGATCCAGGGCGAGAATTCGATGCTTGGGGAATAAATGGTGCTGAAGAGGGATTTGGCTGTTTGCTCAATATTCATCCGCAGCCCGGCCCACCAAACCAGCCAGCTGCTGGCCAGCTGGGTTAGGAAGATGTTGATCGCGGCCTGGATTTCCGTTTTGGTATCAGCCAGGACTGGCAGCCAGGAAGCTGCCCGAATGGCAGGTATTAGCAGGCCTATCACTGTGCCTGCTCCAAGAGCTTCCAGGACCAGGGTCCAGGTGATTCCCAGGGAGAGTTTTGACTCTTCACGGAGCTGGGCCAGCACTGCGAGCGAGAGGTCTTTTTCTAGCTCCAGAGGGGGCAGTTTTTTCAGCCTGGCGAAGATAATCTCGAGTCTGGAGAGTTCTTCCCGGCAGGCGGGGCACTGATCCAGATGGATTTCGACCTCCTGGTGTTCGGCTTGATCCAGACCTTGATCCAGGTAAGCTTGTATTTGATCGGTAGAGATGTGATTAGTTCCTTTATTCATTTTCTTCCTCCAGCAGCTCTGCCAGTTTCTGGCGTCCCCGGTAAAGATGGCTGCGGACAGTATTCAGCGGCAGGTGCAGGGCTTCCGCCATTTCCTGGTAGGATAATCCCTGGAAGTGGCGCAGTTCCAGGGCTATACGCTGCACTTCAGGCAGTTTCCAAATGGCCTGATAAAGGACCTTGTGTTCCTGGTCGATCTCCAAAGCACCTTCTGGCCCATACTTGGGGTCATCCTTGATAGTATCCCTTTCATCTTCCAATGGTACCCGGTTCAGCCGGGCTTTCTTGAGGTGGTTGTAGCACAGGTTGGCTGCCAGAGTGCGCATCCAGGGGCCAAATGGCCGGCTGAGGTCGAAACTAGATATCTGATGATAAGCCCGCAGGAAAGCCTCCTGGGTCAGGTCCTCAGCTTCCTGGCGATTTCCCAGGACGCGGTAGCAAACATTAAACACAGATGATTGGTAATCCTGAATGATCGCCCCGTAGGCATCCAGATCACCTTTTTTCACCTTCTTGATTAACGCCTGCTCCCCGGGTACAACCATGTCTATATTGTATTACAGCAAAATGCGTTGGAAAGTTGCAGGTTTGGGTTAGGAAGTTAGAACTTTAGTATGTTTCCTTGCCTGTTCAGGGAGGTGAATGATATAATTTCCGCGCATGATTTTATAAACCCCGGTAGCTCAATGGATAGAGCGATGCTCTCCTAAAGCATAGGTTGTGCGTTCGAATCGCACCCGGGGTACTTAAAAAGAAAATCTCCTGCATTATTTTGCCAGGAGATTTTTTCTATTATAGAAGTAAATGATCACTGCTGGCTATCCAATAAATTTTGGATCCCTAAGTGAACATAAAAGCGGGCTGATTCATTCATGTTACAGCCCGCTTAAATCTAGTTTGGGTCAGTTTATTATTTTACAGGTTCAAGAACAGCTTCTTTCCCTGTCGTTGATTTACCCTGGGTCAATTGGGGAGATTTTAATATGATCATCAATCCAGTACCTATTACGAGCATAATCGCCGCCAGGATATAGGCGTATTCATAACTGCCATAAATATCCTTGATGGTACTGCCAAGTTGAGACACCATAAAACCACCCAGTCCCCAGGCAGTGTATACCACACCATAATTCATCGCTAAATTCTTGGGTCCGTAATAATCCTTCATTAAGGCTGGGATGACAGCCAGGTTGGCACCATAATTAGCACCAACCAATGCCACAAATACCATCAATAACGGTACATTTGAAAGGGCATTGCTGGTTCCGGTGAAGTACAACCCACCAATCAAAAATGATTGCATGATAAAAGCGATCAGCAGTGTGTTGGTACGACCAATTTTGTCTGACAGGATGCCATACAATACCCGTCCTCCGCCATTGCCTAACGCGAGGGCGGAAACCGCAATTGCACTAAATGCGGGCAATCCTATTTGATCATTGACGATCGAAGCCAGGTTGCCGATGATCATCAATCCTGCGCCGCTGCCAAATGCGAAAACGATCCAGATCACATAGAATTGCCAGGTGCGGACGGTTTCTTTGATCGAAAAATCTTTGCCTGAATTCCTTGACACAGCTTGATGTTCTTCTTCACCTTCTGGCACGAAACCATCAGGTGGATTTTTCAGGAACTGGGCAAAACCAACCACTGCAACCAGCATACCAATACCCAGATAGAACATAGTTGTTTGCAAACCATATGAAGCCATCAACGAACGAGCCAGGGGAGCAACCCAGGCACTGCCCATGCCAAAGCCAGCTACAACAATCCCGGAAATCAAACCAGTTTTGGAAGAGGCGAACCATTTTAATGCAGTAGGGCCAGCAGAAGCGTAAACAAATCCGATGCCGGATCCCAATAAGACGCCAAAGGCGAGAGTAAATGCCCAGGGTGAGCTGGAAAAGCTGGAAATGATCACGCCCAAACCGGCCATGACCCCACCAGCGCTGACGATCAGGCGGGGGCTGTAACGAACCAGTAAGCGAGCGCCCACAAAGGTCATGATCGAAAATATGACAGCGGCCACGGAATACGGCAGAGATTTTTGTGCTTCCAGCCAACCCCACTCAACGGGAATATTGGCTTTGAACACACTCCAGGAATACAGTACACCTAAAGCCAGCAGAGCGGCCGTGCCAGCAATGGTTACCAACCAGCCCTGGTTTCTGACAGGATTTTTCTCAGCGATGATATTTGACATAGTATTAAAATTCCTTTATTAAATTGTTTAGAGGGGAACAGAAGGCAAAATTATAACACAGTTGTCTGACAACTTGCGCTTTGTATGTGAAGAGGAGCTAGTGAGTACTTTATGGGCTAAGAATGTCTTGAAATTACCTTGAAACCGGAGCTAAAATTGCTAATGAATTTTAGCTCAGTGGTTTAGCCTGGGTCCTCAACTGAATCGTGGTGAATCTCATAGAATCTTGATCGGGGTTCGACACCCACTCGAGGTATAAAAAAATCCTCCCAAAAGAGAGGATTTTTGTTTTTCTCTTGGAAGTCCGTCTAGTTTCAAGAGATCATTCGTTTATTTTTTGTTATGAATCAAATGCCTGATCGCCATCACAGGATGGTGCCAGATCATGCGCGGACCAGCATAGCGCATGACTTCTTTGATTCGCTGGCGCATCTCGGGTTTATAACAGTGGACCGGGCAGTTCTGGCAGGTGGGTTTATCAACACCGAAGGGGCATTTATCCAGCCTTTCTTCTGTGTATTCCCACATTTGGGTGCATTCCTCGCACAATCCGTCGGACTTATGTAAACCATGGCAGTACAGAGTGATCATTGCCTGCACAGTAGCTCTTTCCTGGGATATATTAGCCATGCAACCTCTAAAAACAACTATAAAGATAGTGAATTGTTTCCTATTTTATCAGTGGCAGATCAATATGGGAACATCTGATCTGCGCAGTAAGGCATTTAGTGTGCTTCCGAACAGAACTTCCATCATCGGTTGATATCCATAGCCGCCAACGATCAAAAAATCACATTCATGGATCTTTTGAGTTTCAAAGATCACTTCAGCCGGTGAGCCGATCTCCGTGTGATAATAGGCCTCTATATTGCGAGCCTCGAGGTATTCCCGGGCTTTGTCGAGAGGATTAACTTTGGCAGCACTATCCTCCGGGGCAGTTACTACGGTCAGCTCCGTACCCCATTTTTCCGCCAGGTAAGCAGCCAGATAGAGCGCTTCGGTAGCTTTAGGGCTGCCGTCGAAAGCTAACAGCCCATGTTTCATTTTCGTCACAGCGGGTACGGCCAGCAGGGGACGGGGACAGGTTTGCACTAATGATCTGATACCGGATCTCAGCCTGGCAGCCAGGTGATCTCCAGGAGGATGCTCCAGGCTGAAGATCAGCAGGTCATTCCAGAGCGCCCGTTGAGTGAGGGTTTCCTGCACTTCTCCCTCCTCGATATAGAATTTCGCTTCCAGTTCCTTGTCTGCCACTTGATTTAGATAACCTTCTTTGATTTGATCCTGGGCCTGATGTGTTGATCCGCGGTGTAGATGCAGTGCGGAGATTCTGCTGCCTTCGATCTCGGCAATGATAATAGCCTGCTCCAGGGCTTTCCAGCCGCTTTTGCGGCCGTTAAGGGCTACCAGTATATCTGAGAAGACCTGGCCTTCTTTACGGGGCATTAGATGGATCCGGCGCCAATTCCCAATATCTCCCTGGGGGGAATTGAATCGGGGAAAAATATTCTTGCGAAGCCTTTTCCAGCGGTGTTTCAGACGGTTGCTGTAGGCCGCTGCCAGGCTATCAACTGCGTTTGCTGGTTCGATTTCCCAGCCGTATTGTTCGCTGATCTCTTTTTGGTATTTGGTCAGCCAGATATAAAGATCTGTGGGTGTTCGCTCTGGGAAATCCCGCAGCAGCCCTGATTGGGAGACTGTCTGCAGAACAGGCAGGTATACTTCCTCTACCCAGTTCTCTGAAGCTTCTTCGAAAGAATAAGGATAATGATGCCACAGCTCGAGGTTAGATTGATGGGTGCTGATCTGCTCTCTGAGCTGCTGGTAGCCACCGGGAAAACTGGTCGCAAATTCAAGATCAGGACGCAGTTCCTCCAACCCGGTATCTTTTCGGAAGTGAACCTGCTGGTTCTTGATGATCAGGTCGTCAATATCATCCTCTGGTGTGAGGGGAACTGAGCTTTCGATCTTGGTCACGTAGGCCTGGATGTGGTTCATGCCCCGCTGGCGGGCAACCGAGACCCGATGGTTGCCGTCGAGCACAAAATAGGTCTGGTCGATCTGGTAGACTTCAATGGGCCGGATGGCCTGGTCCATGACCTTTTTTACTCGCTGCCAGCGTCCCGGATCTACTGCTTCCCGGGGGAAAAATTTGCGAGTGAAATCACTGGGTCGGCTGACACTTCCCACGATAGCATCCAGAGGTATGTCCACCAAACCTAATTTGGAAGCCTGTTCGTACTGCAGCTGCTCCTCCACTTGCTGGAACTGGATCAAATGTTTGGCGGTTCCTGTCAGCGTACTCCAGATGTTCTCCAACGCCGCCCGCCGCCGGGCGTCCCGGAAATCTTCTGCAGAATCCGCCAGCGATGGTATGTAGGGTTTTTCCTTGGGTGTGTAGTGCCTCTGGCCTGGGCGTAGCAGCCCTTTTCGATGGCCGTAGGTATTGATCACTTTGGTCTTGCCTGCCACAGTCTCGGCAATTTGATCGTCGGTATAAACATGGATATGCCCGTGGAAGAAATAGGCGGGTTTAAAAACCTTGATCAACCAGCTGAAAGCTTTAAATCCACCGTGTACATTGCTGTCCACATCATGGATACCGAAAGGAGGGCTGTGTGCGATTACTACGTCTACAAAGCGTCCGTGGACCAGTTTGTTCCAAACCAGGCGTGAAACCATTCCCAGAACAAATTGCCACATCTCTGACTGGGAATAAAGGAAAGGGCCATCCTTGTAGGGCAGCGATCCTTCGAAACCAGCGAAGATAAGATCGTTCAGGACCACTACCCGATTGTGCAGGTCGATTCCTCCCCGGGGTCCGTAGAGCGGTCCGCTTTTTCCGTATTCCACCCGCGGATCGTGATTTCCCCGAACATAAAGGAGTGGGACCTCATAGAGCTGAAATAATTTTTCGATATGATAATAGGGCAAATCGCCGCAGGACAGGATCAGGTCAATGTCCTTGAATTTTTCGTAGGTATCTTTTTCCAGCAGCCGGGAATCGATCCGGTCACTGACGGAGAGTACTTTTAGAGCGCGGCTTGGCATACCCTATCTTAATCGCTTTGGTGATGTTTTGGCAAGCGTATACCTTGAGATATCGAAGGTCGCCCTAACCTTGGAGATCTGATGACAGGACCTATTGGAACCCTGACGAAGAAGAGTTCATAAAAAAGCCTGCCGATAGGCAGGCTTTTTTAGTGTCTTTGGACGTTCTGCGATTTATCTTGTCTCAATTTCCCAGATATGTCTCTGCAAAAGCCCGCGCGGTAGGTTCGTCCAAAATTAACTCGGACATCATTTTCCCCTGCAAGGCACCGTACAATCCCCGAATTTTTGCCAGCCCGGAAACCACACAGATTCCGTGTGTCCGCTGGAAGAGGTCCAGGTCGGGACCGCTGCAGCGCTGGTTGATGGGGATATCTGCCCAGCTGCCGTCTTCCCTGAAAAAGACAGTGGCAATATCCCCGGCAATCTGCTGACTTTCCAGTTCCCGGTAATCCGTCTTGGACAAATATCCCCCGCTGTATACGTGGCTGGGCACACCGGCGTTGACCGAGCCGATGCTGTAGAGCAGCAGGTCAGACCGCTTCTGCAGATCTAGGATGCGGCGGATGCTGCCCTCCTGCCACAGAGCCTGTTTAGTCTCCGGGTAATCAAAAAAAGTAGGTACCGGGAAGAGATGAGCCCGAGCCTGGAAATTTTCAGCGAAGCGCATGATGATCTGGCTGGCAAATTCAATGCCTGTGGACTGAGTGTTGCCAGCTCCGTTAAGCTGAACGATTTGTGTGTTGAGGGTGGTTTTTCGCAGCAGGTGGGTGGAGATGGCAGTCAGCGTGGTACCCCAGGCAATCCCCAGGGTCATCTGGGAGCTGACGCGCCTGTTAAGATAATTGGCACTGTAGTTGGCCACTCGCTGCAGCCATTCCCCTTCTCCGGAGAGCGGCGATACCGGCACCACATGTATACGCTCGATTCCAAAACGATTCTGGATCAGGGCTGCCAGCTGGTTAGGCTCCTCGGTTGGATCATTAATGCGGATGTCCACCAGGCCATTTTCCCTCGCGAAGCTGATCAAGCGGGAAATGGTGGATCGGGATACTTGAAATTCCTGGGCAATAGCCTGAGTGGTCATGTTCTGGTAATAATACATCCGGGCTGCCTTCACGGCATCAGATATTTTTTTGTCAGAAGTGGGCTGGTTTGCCATCTTGGTAAATTTTCCTGATTGATCTATTTAGAAATAAATTTCAAGCAGATAAGGATATTATACTCTTTATCATGCACGTTTGTGCATGATAATAGACACAATGTTCAGGTGTGTTTATAATCAAATTTGAGTGATCTGGTTTGACAATGTCACTCATAAGGAGAGCCGAAGACTCAATATATTGATGTCATCGATCGGAGAACCACCAGCACCCACCGCATGCTTCTTAACCAGCGCGGGAAGCCACCCGTAAGGCAGCCGAACTTGGACAACCAGGCAGGCACCAAACTCTACTGGGAATGGAAAAAAGTAGTTACACGGACCTTTGATCGGGTCGAATAGGAAAATCATAATGAAAACAAGAACAGAAAGATTAAAGGCATTAAAACAAAACCCCCAGCCCAGCGTGTTAATTGTTGGGGCGGGGATCAATGGTATTGGCACCTTCCGGGACCTAGCCCTACAAGGCCTGGATGTGGTCCTGGTGGACCGGGGAGATTACTGTAACGGAACCAGTGCGGCCTCTTCCCATATGGTTCACGGGGGCATCCGCTACCTGGAAAACGGGGAATTCAGCCTTGTGAAGGAGGCAGTTCAGGAGCGCAACCAGCTTATTGAGAGGCTGCCCCACCTGGTTAAACCCTTGCCGACCACATTTCCAATTTTTAAACGCTTTTCCGGGCTGCTGAACGCACCGCTGAAATTTGTGGGGTTGCTGGATAGACCTTCCGAACGAGGCGCCCTGGTCATCAAACTGGGCATGGTTTTTTATGATGCCCTCACAAGAAAACAGAAGAGCGTGCCGCTCCATGTGTTCAGGAATCGGACAGATTCCCTGACGAGATACCCGGAATTGAATCCGGAGATTTGTTACACGGCGACTTACTTTGATGGCTCGATGCCTTCACCAGAGCGCATCGCTGTTGAATTGATCAAGGATGCAGTCGAAGCCAATGAAAACGCGATTCCGATAAATTACGTTTCCCTGATCTCGGCTGATGGTGGGGAGGTTACGCTTAAAGACGAAGTTAGCGGTGAAGGAATTACTCTTACCCCGCGCGTTCTGGTGAACGCTGCTGGTCCCTGGATTGATTTGGTAAACCAGAAGATGGGTCGGGAGACGCCCTACATCAGCACTACCAAGGGAAGCCACCTGATCCTGGACAATCCCCGGTTGAAAAACGCCATTGGCGAGGAAGAGTTCTTCTTTGAGAACAAGGACGGCCGCATTGTCTTGATTTTCCCTCTACTTGATAAAGTCTTGATTGGGACCTCTGATCTTTGGATTGATGACCCGGATGATTCGGTGATCACGGAAGAAGAAATAGATTACTTTTTAGAGATGATCGAAAGAGTTTTCCCTGAGATTGAAGTCAACCGCTCTCAGATAATCTATACTTTTTCCGGTGTCCGGCCCCTGCAGCGTTCAGAAGGCGGTGCAACTGGCCAGATCAGCCGCAATCATACGGTAAAAGTACTTCCCTCTGGTCAGTTGCTGGATATCCCTGTACTCTCGCTGGTGGGAGGAAAATGGACATCCTTCCGTGCCTTTTCTGAACATGCTGCCGATCAGGTATTGCAGCTGCTGGGTAAAGAAAGGAAAATTTCTACCTGGAACCTGCTGATTGGCGGAAGCAAGGATTACCCCAAAAATCAAGCTCAGCGGGACAGGCTGGTGGAGGACTGGAGCCAGAAAAGTGGTTTGGATCGGACCCTTGTGGAAGGACTGTTTGCCTGGTATGGGACTAAAACCTCTCAGGTGCTCGCTCGATTTGCCGACAAACTTACACCACTAAAGACTTTGCCGGGGGTCACCCGCGGAGAGCTGGAATGGATCCTGGATGGCGAAGATGTCCTGCACCTGGATGACTTCATCCTGCGCAGGACAACCCTGGCCAAGCTGGGAAAAATCACGCCTGAAAGCCTTGAAGAAATTGCTGAGATTTGCACTTCAGTTCTGGGCTGGTCAGAGAGAGAGAAAGTCGCTGAGGTGAAACGTTATCAGGAGATCATGTTAAAGAAACACAGGATGCATTATGGCGAGTATGTTTCTGCATAGGGGGTTAAAGATTTAGTATAGGGAAGATGAGCAACGCCGGGGGGTTAAATGACCTGCAGATAGTTCGCTGCCCATTCCAATCCCAAGTCAGATAGTTTGGCTGAAGTCGGATGGGTAGTTTTTATATCCCATCCGGCTTTTTCATAATAAGCGGATTTTGCGGTCGCTGTGATCCGGCTCTGTCCCGGAATGGGAGCGCCGGTTACCACGCCTGCTGCCCGGGTAATGGTGTTTTCCGGACTCAAGGGGTCAACCTTGGAAGGCGTATATTTCAGGGCATAATAAGCTCCCACTGCACTGCCCCCCAGATATTTCCTGTAAAACTCATCCGGGGGTTCCTCCAGTTTAAAAGTGCCAGATGCTAGATCAATGTGCAGAATTTTTCCGTGATATCCGAAAGCCACCTTTGTCTCCTGAAGATAATTTTATTACCCAGATTGAATCTATGTAATTCTACTGAAAACCCCCTCCTGGCGAGAATTTCCGGGTACTTTAAGTGTAACAGTGGATTGGTGACTTTGCAGCATTTCAGCGGATTGCCACCCCCGGTTTTCTCTCAGAGAGAGTTTTTCAATTTTCCAAGTAATTTTCCCGTCAGTTTAGCCAGGGTGCTGGTAGTAATCTACCTCTTCCACCTGGGGCTCTTTGCCGAGAATTAGATCAGCTGCCTTTTCTGCCAGCATCATGGTTGGGGCATAGTTATTTCCGTTGGGCACATAGGGCATTACTGATGCGTCCATCATATAAAGCCCCTCTAGTCCGTTAACTCGCATGTTATCCGGGTCCACCACTGCCATCTCATCGGTACCAAGCTTGCAGGTGCAGGAGGGATGGTAGGCTGTTTCTCCTTCGGTGGCAACCCAATCCAGAATTTGCTGATCCGTTTCCACTACAGGTCCGGGTTGAATTTCACCGCCGTTATAGGGCTCAAAAGCGGGCTGGTTAAAGATTTTACGTGCCAATCGGATAACTTCCACCCACTCCCGCCGGTCCTGATCGGTTGAAAGGTAGTTGACCTGGATGGCAGGATGTTTGAGCGGATCTGTTGATTTGATTTTTCCATAATCGCGGGCGTCTGAATAAATGGGGCCGATATGGACTTGGTATCCGTGCCCCCCGCTGGGGGAACTTCCGTCATACCGGATGGCAACCGGCAGGAAATGGAACATCAGGTTGGGATACTTGACATCCTGTTGCTTCTGGCAAAGCCGCCGCCTTCAAAGTGATTGGAAGCCGCGGGACCTTTTTTAAAGAGCAGCCACAACAAACCGACCCAGGGTTTGTTGTACCATTTGAGGGCAGGATAAACAGAAGGGTTTCTAGTTTCCAGAATGAGATCGAATGGCTTGTCTGTTTGACAATAATAATTAGTTAGGATAAACTAACTAATTATGAATGATAAATCAGCAGTTCTGGAAACAGTAGAGATGATCTCACAGTTAATGGGTGAGCTGGAAAGCAAGGCCTTTGAACAGGAAGGCTTTTCTGATATTACTATGAATCAGATGCACTACCTGGAAATCGTCGCCAATCTGGATGATCCTACATCTGCCCATATTGCTGAAAAATTGGGCGTTACCAGGCCTTCTGTTTCAACGATCGTAAAAAAATTGATTGATGCGGAATATCTTACAAAAACAAAATCCGAGAATGACGGCCGGATCTATTACCTGCACCTTACTCAAAAAGGCCTTCGATTCAACGAATTACATAACGAAGTCCACAGTATTTTGGCTCGAAGGATCATAGAGAATCTCAGCCAGGATGAGATAGAATCCCTGGCGGGACTGCTGGAGAAAATCACTGATGGATGAGATCTGGAATAGGAAGATTTTGATGGATAAAATCAAAATTCGACAGCCGACGTGCCCCTGGTGGTTTTTATTCACCTTCGATAACCCGCTCAGAAAGATCTTCCAGGACCCATTGAAGATCCTGTCTCCCTATATTAATGTCGGTGATACTGCAGTCGATCTGGGTTGTGGAAGGGGATATTTTTCTATCCCATTGGCAAAACTAGTTGGGGAGGATGGGAAAGTGATCGCGGTTGATCTGCAATCCCGGATGCTGGCGGGATTAAGGCACCGGGTAAAAAAATTCGACCTGCTGCGAAGGATCCAAACCCATCAAGCTTCCCAGGACTGCATTGGATTAGCTGATACGGCAGACTTTGTATTGGCTTTTTGGATGGTCCATGAAGTGCATGAGGCTCGATCCTTCCTGGCGCAAATTCACAGGCTTCTCAAGATAAACGGCCGGTTATTGATCGCTGAGCCGTATATCCATGTTTCCCGGGAAAGATTCAGGCAGATCCAAGCGGAAGTTAAAGATTCGGGATTTTCCTTAGTGGGATCTCCTCGGATAGGTTTCAGCCGTGCCATACTTGCAGAAAGGAATTAATCATGGAACTCACAGTTAATATCTGGACCATCTTGATCGCTTCCAGCCTGACTGCATTGGTCACCGGTCTGGGTGTAATCCCTTTTATTTTCTTTAAAAACTTCAACCGCTGGTGGCTGAGCATTTTCCAGGCGGCTGCGGCTGGCTTAATGCTGGGTGCCAGTCATAATCTAATCCAGGAAGGGGCCCATATTAATCCCTTCAGGACTTTTTCTGGCATGCTCCTGGGTTTGATCTTGATTGTCCTGGCTAATCGTTTGATCAGTAACCGATCAGATGTTGATCTGGGAGATCTGGAAGGCGGCGACGCCCGAAAAGCCCTGTTGGTTTTAGGCATTATGACAGCTCATTCCTTTGCCGAAGGGATCGGGGTGGGTGTGAGTTTTGGCGGCGGCGAAAAATTGGGTTTGTTCATTACGGCTGCGATCGCTATTCACAATATTCCTGAGGGATTGGCGGTCGCGTTGGTGATGGTGCCCAAGGGAACTAAAATCTGGAAAGCAGGTTTTTGGAGCATCTTTACAAGTTTGCCCCAGCCGTTAATGGCGATTCCAGCATTTCTATTCGTTACCTTTTTTACCCCCTGGCTGCCGGTGGGTTTGGGCCTGGCTGCCGGCGCTATGATCTGGATGGTCTTTGCCGAACTGATCCCGGATGCCTATGAGGGAGGAGCTTCAGGCGCAGCGATCGGGATCGCAGTCACCCTGGCCTTCGCCGCTTTGTTGGCATTCCAGGAATTTGTGCTGGTGTTTTAATACCGATAAACGTTATAACCTTTGAGTTTTGGTTGAGATTCTGTCATTGCGAGAAGGGAACCAGAGGTTCCCGCCGAAGCAATCACCCTTAGTTAAGGAAATTCCCTCGTCAACTCTCGCAAACACAATCAGTGTTCGAGCCTTTGACAAGTTTATTATTCATAGTCGGGAGAGCGTCAGCTCTCCCGACCGCGTAGATTTATTCCTGTTATCCCCCGTCTCTTTCCATCCCATCTTCCGTCTTCTATCTTCTTTCCAGGGCGGAGTCGAAGGATCCGTCTCACCTTTCTTTACCCAGGTCGTGACAGAGCAATCGATTAATTAATAGGAAATCATTCTGGGGTGATTTCGTCATCCTTCGCCTTCACTTCGTTCCAGCTCAGGATGACAATCAGTGATCCCCGGTCTCTTCACTTCGGTCTTTGTACTCTGGTCTCTTCATCCCCGTCTCTTTTAAAATTTTCCTGCTATAATCCACTGGGTTATCGGTTGAATAGTGAGTGGAAAATAATGGAGTAAATTGATTTAATGAAAAAAACAATCGTTTTTGATCTTGGCGGTGTTTTGTTGGACTGGAATCGCCGTTATCTGTACCAGAAGATCTTTTCAGATCAAGACGAGTTGGAGTATTTCTTGCGGGAGATCTGCTCTCTGGAGTGGAACGCCCAGATGGATGTGGACAAGTCTTTCCTGGATGCCACGGATGATCTGGTTCTGAAATATCCGGAATATGAGACTCAGATCAGGGCTTATTTTTCACGCTGGGAGGAAATGATCGGGGGGGATATTCCAGGTACGGTAGAAATCCTAGGGGAGCTGAAAGAAAACAGCTATCCGCTGGCTGCCCTGAGCAACTGGTCCTCCGAAACCTTTCCGCGAGTTAAGGACCAGTATGAATTCTTGGACTGGTTTTCCCCGCTGGTGATCTCTGGTCATATCGGATACAAAAAACCGGATCCGGAACCGTTCCAGATCCTGCTTCATGAATTGGGCCGGGATGCCGGGGACTGTTTGTTCATTGATGACATGGAAGATAATATCCAGGAAGCCAGGCGGCAGGGATTTGAGGTTATCCATTTCACTTCTCCTGAAAAATTAAGACAAGAACTGGAAAATAGAGACTACCTCTAAGAAGTAGTGATTGTTTGAGGATCTGTATCTATGGCAAAAGGAATAACTGGATCAAAAAAAGGACTGGCTAGGCGTTTCCCATTCTATTATGGATGGGTAATGGTGCCGGTGGCCGTTATAGCCCAGGCAGTGACCGGTGTGGGTCAAACCTATGGTGTTTCTGTCTTCAATCCTTCTCTGCTGGATTCATTGGGGCTTAGTTTGACTGCCTTGTCTGGGGCCTATATGGTGGGCACGCTATTAGCCTCCCTTCCTCAATCATATATCGGTTCACTGATGGATCGCTTTGGTATCAAAAAAACGATGATCGGGATTGTGATCCTGTTGGGCGGCGCCTGTATTTTATTTGCCCGAGTAAATTCCCTGGTGACATTATTGGTGGGTTTCTTTTTACTGCGATTGTTGGGGCAGGGCGGTCTCTCATTGCTTTCTGGCAATATCGCAGCCATGTGGTTCAGGGAGAAACTGGGCACCGTGACAGGCATTATAAGCAGTGGCTTTTCTATTAGTATGGCTGTCATCCCTACCTTTTTCCTCTATCTGATCAATCTGAAAGGGTGGCGTACAGCCTATACCTGGCTGGGTTTCCTGGTCTGGTTGATCATGCTCCCTATGTTATTATTGATCTTCAAGAATAAACCGGAAGATGTGGGACAGATCCTGGACGGGGGTGGAGAAGAGAATCCGGAAATCCCTGGTCAGCAAGCCAATAGCGTATATTCCTTTACAACCATAGAAGCCCGGAAAACTACGGTTTACTGGATCATGATGATCAACAGCGCCTTATGGGCCATGATTATCACGGCGGTATTCTTTAACTTGCTGTCTATTTTTGAAGCGTTAGGGATCTCTCCCGGGGTAGCTGCGGCAACATACACTACTTATGCAGCTGCCTCATTGATAACCCAGCTCGTCCTGGGACCGGCTGCGGATCGGGGAGCCCTCCAATATATGCTCCTGGCCTGTATGACTTTCTTGGCCGCAGGCATAGCTGTCCTCTCATTTTCTGAGTCTCCTGTTCTCGCTCATATTTATGCTGTTTTGATTGGTATTTCCACTGGCTTGATTTCCCTGGTGGGTGGAACGCTTTTTGCCCGTTATTTCGGCCAGGAAAATCTTGGAAAACTCAGAGGTGGTGTGCTCACCGCGCAGGTAGCTGGCAGCAGCCTGGGCCCTTTTATCACTGGAGTGATCTATGACCTCACCGGAAGTTTCCAGATCTCACTGTGGATCTTTGTGGCCATTCTGATTCCAGCTGCGCTGGTCTCGTTGAAAGCTACCCGGCCGCCAATCCCGGCAGGCAGCAGCCCTGAAGGTTAATTATGGAACAGCGAATCAAGGAACGCTTCTCAAAATCCATTCTCGATCAGGCCAGAACAGCCTATGGGATCAAACCTGAAGATATCCAGGAGTTGGGAGGATTTGAGAGTTATATTTATGAATTCCGGAGGGATGAAGAGAAGGGAATATTGAGAATTGCCCACAGCATCCGCCGCAGCCCGGATCAGATTCGGGGAGAACTGGATTGGATCAACTACTTGAAACAAGGTGGTGCTTCTGTAGCAGGAGCTTTGATTTCCCAAAATGACAAGTGGGTTGAGGAGATTGGCGATGGCGGTGAGGGATATTTTCTAGCTAATGCCTTTGAAAAAGCAGTCGGTAAGGAACGCAGGGGAGAATGGACCGACGCCCAGTTGTTTGAGTACGGTCGCCTGATCGGACTGATGCATAAACTAACCACGACTTATCAGCCGGCAAATCCAAACTGGAAACGCCCGGAATGGGATAACCCTGTTCATCTGGATGTAGAACAGTTCATTCCTGAGGATGACCAAAAAATCAAACAGATCTACAGAGATGTGGTTAAGAGGACCCAAGCTTTACCAAAGGGAACTGCCAACTATGGGTTGATCCATCAGGATGCCCACCAGGGCAACTTTTTTATAGATGATACTGGCAAGATCACCCTATTTGATTTTGATGACAGCTCCTATAGTTGGTTTGTGGAAGATATCGCCCTGGTATTATTTTATGTGGTCATGGGCCAGGAAGATCCTGCCACGTTCACTAACAAATTTCTTTCAGGATTCTTGCCGGGATATTTTTCAGAATATGATCTTGAAGGTAAATGGTTCCAGGAGGTCCCGCTCTTTATGAAGCGGAGAGAACTTGATCTTTATGCAGTGATCCACCGCAGCTTTGATGTTGAGAACCTGGATGATCCCTGGTGCAACTGGTATCTAGACGGCAGGAAAGAACGCCTGGAAAAAGAGTTGCCGTACCTTGACTTTGATTTTGACCATCTTGATATCCAGAAATTTAGCTCCAAGTGATTTTTCTGATTTTTTATTTCTTAAAAGACCTTACAACTTGAAAAGTATGGAAAATAACCCCCACCAGTGGTGAGGGGGCGCATAGAGAGCCGCTCTTAGAGGGGGAGATAACCGCTTGACAAGCCGGCCCTGATCTTGTATACTCTTGATAGAACATGTGGGTACAAGTAGGAACATGTAGGAAAGTGTAGGAAAATGAACTGCTGTCGGGTACAGGAAAGAAGATGACAAAAGCTCTTTATCAGCAAGTAGCGAATTCAATCTTGGAGCAGATCCAATCCGGAGAACTCCAACCTGGAGCTCGCCTTCCATCGGAAAATGCTTTAAGTGAGCAGCACCAGGTGGGGCGGAATACTATTCGACATGCCCTGAGTGAACTGACTGTCAAAGGTTATGTAGAGTCAGTTCAAGGTGTCGGAACTTTTGTGACTGAGACCCTTTTCCCAAAGACAGTTGAGTTCCTGTACGGCTTTTCCCAGGAAATGGCCCAGCGTGGAAAGAATGTTGGCAGCAAGGTAATTGAGGCCAAGATCATTCAGGCAGATCCCTTATTAGCCCGGGTGCTCAGAATCCAGTTGGGTGCAGAAGTCGTTTTCCTGAATCGTTTGCGGATTGTTGATGGAAAACCAGCTGCCATTGAAAGAGCTTATTTACCGCATACCTTTTGCCTGGGAATACTTGAACACGATTTTTCTCAGGAATCCCTCTATGATGTTTTGGCTGTCCAATATAATATGAAGCCTGATCATGCGGAACAAGAAATTGGAGCTGAGATTGCTACACCCCAGGTGGCGGCCTTAATGGAATTGAGCCATCCTGCTGCTGTGTTGGTCATCCACAGAGAAACCCGTACAGCTGAGGGCAGGGTAATCGAGTACGTGGAATCAGAGTTCCGTTCGGACCGATTCCGTTTTTATACTAACTTGAAAGCATCAGCATCTTCACCAACCGCAATATTCCAGCGTTTTCCGATCAAGTCGGAAGAAGAGTGAAATATATGGCAAATATAAACGATTCGGATCTGAAGAAAATAGTTGATGAAGTAGTATCAGGAATCATGCGGGAAATGCCTTCCCGGTTGACTCCGGAACCTGCTGGAAACCCAGTTTCTGCCCCAGCAGGGCAAAAGGTTGTTGCCATTGGGGGAGATCACGGCGGTTTCCCTATGAAAGAAAACCTTAAAGCTTTCCTGGAAGATAAAGGCTTCAAGGTTATTGACTGCGGCACCAACAGCACGGATTCTGTGGACTACCCGGATTTTGCCAGAGCGGTCGCGGAGCAGGTTGCTTCCGGATCTGCCTGGCGGGGTGTGATGATCGATGGTGCCGGCATTGGCAGCTGCATGGCAGCTAATAAAGTTCGGGGTGTTAGAGCGGCTATGTGTTATGACTATGCAACCGCTTATAACAGCCGAGAACATAATGATGCTAATTTGCTGACCCTTGGCGCTGGTTTGATCGGTCCTAACCTGGCCAAGCAGATCCTTACTACCTTCCTAGAAACCGAGTTCGGCGGAGATCGCCATGCCCGTCGGGTCGATAAGATCATGGAGATCGAGAAATAATATGGAAACTACACAAGTGCAAGTTAAACATTTGGTCGAAGTCATCACCCGGGAAGTACTGGTGGCAATGAATGAAGCAGATTACCGCACCAACCAACCGGCGGGTGATTATTGCTCATCGGAATGCGCAGAGGGTGTCTGCATTGATACCTGTTTCAACAAGGTTGGAGAAGTTGTCAGTGCTGGAGCCTCACGCCTGACCTCCCAGTTGGGAAGTATCCCAGAGGATCCTGATATCGCCAGCATGATTGACCATACTTTATTAAAACCTGATGCCACAGCTGACCAAATTGCCCAGCTGTGTTATGAAGCCAGAAAGTACAATTTTGCTTCTGTCTGTGTTAACCCAACCCACGTCAAACTTTGTGCTGAACTGCTCCAAGGAGCCAAGGCGAAAGTATGCACAGTGATCGGGTTCCCCCTGGGAGCTTCTGCTCCAGAGGTTAAAGTTTTTGAAGCCCAAACCGCCCTCAAAGACGGCGCCACAGAGATTGACATGGTTATCAATATTGGCGCTCTTAAAGCTGGCGATCTGACCCAGGTTGCCCACGACATCAATGAAGTGGTTAAGGTCGGACATAGCCAGGGAGCTATAGTGAAAGTAATTATTGAAACTGCCTTATTAAATGATGAGGAAAAAGTTACAGCCTGTCTGCTCTCCAAAGAAGCCGGAGCGGATTTTGTGAAGACCTCAACCGGATTTTCAGGCGGTGGGGCGACTGTGGAAGATATCAATCTGATGCGCAGGGTTGTCGGACCGGAAATGGGCGTCAAGGCTTCTGGCGGTGTGCGCGATTTTGAAGATGCTCAAAACATGGTTAAAGCAGGCGCGACTCGCCTGGGTGCCAGTGCTGGTGTGAAGATTGTTCAAGGTATGTTGGATTCCAACGGCAACGGACATAAAGTGAAGTCTGAGGTTCCCGTCAAGGCTTATTAAAAGGAAAATTGATGAAGATCGCCCGGATTGTTGGCAGCACTATCTCTACGATCAAAAACCGCAGGATCATGAATACCAAGCTCTTGATCTGCCGGGAGACTGATGCTTATGGTAAAAAGGAACTCGGTACCTCATATGTGGCGATTGACTTAGTGGACGCCGGGATAGGGGATCTGGTACTGACCTGTCATGGTTCCGCAGCCAGGCAGACCCCAATCACCAAAGAGACACCAACTGATGCGGTGGTCATGGCAGTGTTGGATCATCTGGAAGTGGACGGCGAGATTACCTTCAGGAATTGATTTACAGGAGTTTTTCATGCTGATTTCCAAAGTAATAGGAACGACGGTATCAACTATCAAGGAACCCACACTCGAAGGCCGCAAGCTGTTGATCCTGCGCCAGACTGATGTGGACGGAGTTCCGGTTGGCAAACCTTATGTAGCTGTGGATACCCTGGATGCCGGAATTGGCGACCTGGTCTTAACTGCCCACGGTTCCAGCGGCAGGCAGACCGATATTACAAAAAACCGGCCGGTGGATGCGGTGATTATGGCCGTTATCGATCATCTTAGTGTTTTAGGTGAAGTGACATACCAGAAAGACTGAAATATTGAATTTATAGTGATAGGACGATCCTATGCCAGAATTTGATAAAGACTTACGCTCTATACAGCAGGCTCGACAAATGGTGCTCAGCGCCAGGGAAGCCCAGAAAAAATGGGGTATTGCTACCCAGGCTGAAGTAGATCGTGTTTGTGAAGCCATGGCTGAAGCTGCCTTCGGCGCTGCTGAACGTTTGGGCCGTATGGCGGCAGAGGAAACCGGTTTTGGTGTCCCTGAGCATAAAAAGATCAAAAACCAATTCGCTTCCAAATCAGTATGGGAATCCATTAAAGATGTAAAAACTGTTGGATTCATCAAGAAGGATGAGGTTAAGAAACTTTATGAGATCGCCTGGCCCATGGGTGTGATCGCTGCTTTAACACCCAGCACGAACCCCACCTCAACTGTCATGAACAAGATCCTGATGGCAGTAAAAGCCCGCAACGCCATAGTTGTTGCTCCCCATCCTTCAGCTGTGAACTGCTGTGTGGAAACTGCCAATTTGATGAATCAAGCCGCAGTGGCTGCCGGAGCACCGGATGGTTTGATCCACTGCATGTCAGAGATCTCCCTTCCTGGTACCGATGAACTACTTTCCCATAAATACACAGCATTGATCCTGGCAACCGGAGGCGGCGCCATGGTGCGAGCCGCCCACTCGAAGGGAAAACCTGCCTACGGTGTTGGTCCTGGTAACGTGCCTGTCTATGTGGATCGGTCAGCTGATCTTGAAAAAGCAGCTCGTTATATCACTAACAGCAAAGCCTTTGACTTTTCAACGATCTGCGCTACCGAGCAGTCATTGGTAGCAGATCTTCCGATTGCCTCCCGTCTGAAAGAATTAATGCAGGCCCAGGGAGCGTACTGGGTTTCTCCTGCTGAAGCAGAACTGCTGAGGACAACTCTTTTCTTCCCGGACGGTTCCATCAATGTCAAATCTGTAGGAAAATCTCCCCAGTATCTTGGCGTGCTGGCCGGTTTCCATGTTCCGGATAGCGCCCGAATCCTTGTCGCTGATTTGCAAAGTGTTGGCAGGGATGAACCTTTGTCACGAGAAAAGTTGACGACGGTGCTGGGATTTTATATCGCCGATGGCTGGGAAGCTGGCTGCGAACGCTGCCTGGACCTGATCAATTTTGGAGGACGGGGACACAGTCTGATCATTCATGCCACGAACGAGGATATTATTTATGCCTTTGGTTTGGAAAAACCGGTATTTCGGATAGGCGTGAACACCATGGGTACTCTGGGTATGATCGGCTATACTACCGGGATTTCGCCTTCGTTGACCCTGGGTTCAGGAGGAGTTGGGGGCGCGATCACTGGCGATAATATTGACGTGCACCACCTCTATAATGTCAAGCGCATGGCATTTGAGACCAGCCCGCCGCCGGAAGAAGCTTTCCTGCCGGGACGTGTACCTTCAGGAAGTACTCAAGTGCCGGATTATGAAGCTCTCGAGAAACTGGTCAGAGAAACTGTATTGGAAATACTTAAATCGCAATAATTCATCCATTTCAAAAAACTGTTTATTCATTTAGTACAAGGAGTAAAAAAATGGCACAACAAGATCCTTCTTTCATCGCTCTCGGTATGGTGGAAACCCGCGGCCTGGTTGGCGCAGTGGAAGCCGCTGATGCCATGGTCAAAGCAGCTAATGTGGTTCTGATCGGTTCAGAATACGTTGGCGGCGGATTTGTGACCGTGATGGTCAGGGGCGACGTGGGCGCTGTCAAAGCGGCCACAGACGCAGGCGGCGCAGCCGCGAAGCGCGTTGGGGAACTGGTATCTATCCATGTTATCCCGCGCCCTCACGAAAACGTGGAAATGGTGCTGCCGCACAGTTCCAAGGGCAGCTTCGGCGGCCGTTCAGAAGATAAGAAATAAGAGGGGTTGCCTTGCAATCGTCGGCTCTTCTTGAGACAGTAAACCGCGCTGCGGAACTCTTTCACTGGGTTGCTGACCCGGAACCGGCCCTATTTGACAATCCTCCCCAGGGAAGATTAAAAGTGGGGGTCGATCTGGGAACAGCTTATTTGACGGTGGCTGTTCTTGATGAACAGGACCAGCCAGTCACAGGTGAATATCAGTTTGCGCAGGTAGCGCGGGATGGCCTGGTGGTGGACTTTGTCGGAGCGGTCGATCTGGTCAGATCGATGAAAGACCGGATCGAAAGGCGCATCGGCAGGGAACTGACCCACGCGGCCAGCGGCTACCCGCCAGGTGTACCAGGCGTGGAAGTTCAGGCTACCTCCCATGTGGTAGAAGCAGCAGGTATGATCTGCACGAGTTTAGTAGACGAGCCCACAGCCGCAAATGCATTGGTAAAGCTGGAGAACGGTGTCATCGTTGATGTTGGAGGCGGTACGACTGGGATCGCCGTAGTTGAAAACGGACAGGTTGTTTATACTGCGGATGAAGCAACCGGTGGGACACACTTTTCATTGGTGATCGCCGGGGCTCATAACATCCCATTTGAGGAAGCTGAAACCCTGAAGATCGACCCCTCCCGGCAGCCGGTTTTATTTCCAGTGATCAAACCTGTGCTGGAAAAAGTTGCCAGCATCGTTGCCAGGCATATCGAGGGATATCAAGTTCCGGAAATTGCCCTGGTGGGCGGCTCAAGCGCCTTTTACCGGGCGGCTGAAGTGATCGAGGAATATACCGGGATCCCAACCTGGGTACCCCCTCATCCTGCTCTGGTCACCCCGATAGGTATGGCGATGAATAACAACCCCGAGGATTATGCATGATCATCCATTGCGGATGAACCCTGCTGATCTAAAAAGGAGATCGTATGGCAAAACAAGATTTTTCATTACGTGTATATTGCTACCTGGATCGCATGCAGTCCGAGGTGGCAGCCTTTGTAGGCACTATCACTCAGGGAGACCTACCTATAGAAGGTATGGCGTCTCTTTATGTGGAGATGGCGCCTGGAAATGAGGTCTTTCGCACCGTAGATATTGCTGTGAAGGCCACAGAAGCCAAACCCGGCGCCCAGGTAGTTGAGCGTGAGTTTGGTATGTTCGAGGTCCACTCCATGAACCAGGCAGCAGTGCTGGAATCAGGCGCAATCGTCCTGGATCGATTGGGTTTGGTAAAAGAGGATCGCATTAAACCTAGTGTGTACTCTTCCAACCTGATCACCAATGTGGACCCCTATCAAGCTCAGCTGCTAAACCGCTGGCGACGTGGATCCATGCTGGTAGCAGGGGAAACCCTCTTTGTGTTGGAAGTAGCCCCCGCGGCCTACATTATGCTGGCAGCCAATGAAGCCGAGAAAAAATCCAATTTGAAGATCATTCATATAGCTTCTGTAGGACGATTTGGCCGTTTGTGGATGTCAGGCACTGAATCGGAGATGGTAACTGCCCGCGATGCAGCCATCCAGGCCATGGAAAATGTGGAAGGTATTACCGTTAAATAACCTGAAGAATTAGGAGTCATCCTATGCCCAAAATCTTTTATACGGAACGGGATATTGAGGATCTCTATCACAGTGGTGTGACCACCCTGGTTGTGAATGATGATGTGGTGATCACTGATCTTGGCAGGGAAAAAGCCCGCAAGCTGGGTGTTGAACTGCTGAAGGAAAATGATCAACCTTCCAGCGCGCCGATCCGACCTTATATCACTGAGAAAAAATCTCCCAGCGCAGCGCCATCCCTGCCTCAGACTCCGGTACCGGCCCCTACCCAGACGGCCCTGGAAGACCGCGTGTTGTCATCTGTTCAGGATAAAGTTGGCGATTCGATTGATGCCGGTTTACTGAAAACCATCATTCAACGAGTGTTGAAAAGCGTAGGAGGCAGTTAAGATGCTTTTTGGCCGCGTGCGGGGAACCGCAGTTGCATCGGTGAAATATCAAGATCTGACCGGGATGAAATTGCTGGTGATTGAACCACTGAACAAACACCTCGAACCAACCGGGCCTCTCCAGGTTGCTGTGGATGTGGTTCAGGCTGGGCCGGGAGACCTGTGTGTCATGGTCCGTTCCCGGGAAGCCGCGCTGGCGATGGATATTCATACTTTTGTGCCGGTTGACCTGGCTCTGATCGGTATAGTTGATGAGCTGGTTGTGCACCCGGACGATAAATTTGATGTCACTCTGAAAAAAGGATCGGTGAAATACACATGATCCTCGGCAAAGTAACTGGAACCGTAGTGACAACAATCAGTCATCCCCATTATAAGAACCGCCGTTTGCTGGTCGTGCAGCCTTTGACGCTCCCGGGTGATCCCCCTGAGGGGGATTTTGTTGCCCTGGACAATTCACAGGCCGGGGTGGGAGATACTGTCTTGGTCAATAGGGAAGGAAATGGCGCCCGCCAGATCCTTAACAACCCCGACGGTTGTGTAATTTCAGTGATCGTGGGAATTGTGGATTCCCTCTATATATCTGAATTGGAGTGATCTGCTAAAATGCGAACACCCATGATAGCTGGCAACTGGAAGATGAATAAAACCGAAGCGGAGGCGATCAGCCTGGTCCGGGTGTTAATGCAGTGGGCGCGATCCTATTCCAGTGTTGAGGTTCTGATCTGCCCCCCGTTCACTTCCCTGTCCACACTGAATAAACTTCTGGTCAGCTCTCCGATCCTGTTGGGTGCCCAGAATATATCTGACCAACCCCCCGGCGCCTTTACCGGGGAAATTTCAGCTACTATGGCTTCGGAATTTTGCACCCATGTCATCCTGGGTCACAGCGAACGCCGGGCTTATTATGGTGAAGAAAATATTTTGATAAACCGGAAACTTAAAGCGGCGATTTCAGCTGATTTGATCCCTGTTCTTTGTGTGGGAGAAGTACTGACCGAGCGAGATGCCGGGAAAGCAGACCATGTGGTCAGCCACCAGCTTCAGGAAGCTCTGGGTGGTATTCATCTGGAAGATCCAACTAAAATGATCATCGCTTATGAACCTGTCTGGGCTATTGGTACCGGCAGATCTGCTTCCCCGGAAGAGATCTCTGATTTGATCGCCAGAGTTATCCGCCCCACTCTGTCTGGTTTATGGGGAGAAGGGATCAGCCAAGGTATCCGGGTTTTATATGGGGGATCTGTGAATTCTAAAAATGCAGGGGGATTCTTTAACACAGCGGAAATAGATGGGGCCCTGGTTGGCGGGGCAAGTCTGACAGCAGAAAAGTTCCTGGGTATCATCGAAAAGACCCAAAAAATCTAACAGATTTCCGAAAACAGTTCTCTAGCAGGGTGGCATATATCATTCAACCGGCAGGTCAATAGTCCTGCCAGATTGTCTGGTCGGGGATTTATTTTCCATGATGGTAAAATCCACAATGTACAAATTTTAGTACTCACATTGTGGAGATACCCCATGGAAAAAAGTTTTCTATCCAATTTAAAGAAATACGCTGACCTGATAATTAAAGTAGGTCTGAATTTGCAGCCCGGGCAAAAATTGATCGTGCAGCATATGAGGAATGATGGAGTGCCTATCCAATCTGCGCCACTGATCCGTTTGGTGGCAGATAGCGCCTACCAGGCTGGTGCCCGCCTTGTGGATGTACAGTGGCGTGATGATGAGATCACTCTGGGCCGGTTCAAATATGCACCCAGGGATTCCTTTAATGAATTCCCTGCCTGGCAAGCCCAGGGAATACTTGATGTGGTTGAAGATGGCGGAGCGATGTTAACTGTGTCATCGATTGACCCTGATCTTATGGAAGGTCAGGATCCGGAATTGGTGGATCAACGACAGCAGGCCTTTCTGGAACATTGGAAGCCGATCAGCGCTCACATCGGCAAGAACTCTATGAACTGGAACTTGTTCTCAGTCCCCATTGAGGGCTGGGCCAGGAAGATCTTTCCGGATCTGCCGGTTGAAGAGCAGATGCCAGCCTTGTGGGATGCCATATTTAAGATCTGCCGCGTATATGAAGATGATCCTATCGCTGCCTGGGAATCTCACCTGGCTGAGATGAAAAAACATGCTGATCATCTTAATGAAAAATCATACAGAAAATTACATTACACCGCTCCCGGGACGGATCTCTGGCTTACCCTGCCCGAAGGCCATGTCTGGCGTTCGGCCGGATTCAAATCGCAGACTGGGATATCATTCACGGCAAATATACCCACTGAAGAAGTATTCACCCTTCCGGATAAACGTTATACAGAAGGAACAGTGAAATCTGCCCGCCCATTATTATATTCGGGCAGTGTGATTGATAATTTCAACCTGACATTTAAAGAGGGCAAGGTGGTTGCCTTTTCAGCAGAACAAGGTGAAGGTACCCTGGAGAAACTGCTCTCAACGGATGAGGGGGCATGTATGTTGGGAGAGGTAGCTCTGGTGCCCAACAGCTCCCCAATCTCTCAGTCAGGCTTGCTGTTTTACAATACCTTGCTGGACGAAAATGCTTCCTGCCATCTGGCGTTGGGAAGCGCTTACCGCTTCAGTCTGGACGGTGGTGAAAAACTTTCCCTGGAGGAATTTGGAGCACTGGGAGGAAATTCCAGCCTGGTCCATTCTGACTTTATGATCGGTTCTGGAGATCTGAATGTTGACGGTGTTCTTGAAAATGGAGAAGTAGAACCGGTTCTGCGGGCGGGTGAGTGGGCTTTTTAATAATGAAATAGATCCATCCGTATAGATGATTATTGGAGGAGACATGGAAAAAAAAATATTACCCCCGGAAATGAGTGCCTTACGACCGGATCTCGGCGAGGCAGTCTCAATTCTGGAAGAGAAAGCGCCCTATGGGGCAGTATCGCTCTCATCCAGAGAATATACTCGCTACCTGGTCGATAATAACCAGGAAAGAGTAATGCCGGGTGAACCGACAGCCGGTGTGATATTGACAGCCTTTGATGGTCATACAATGCGAGAAAAGGGTGTTGGTGGATTTCACCGGGACGAGCTGCTAAAAGGCGCAAAAGAATTTGTTAGCGGGATCCATTTCGAAAAGAATGGCAAGCTGGATCCAGGTAAGGAAAGGGTGGAGGATTTTCAAACTGAAATGGAACATGACCCTGCCCTGGTGTCTACCCAGGATAAACTGGATTATTTGAGGGAAATGAACCAGCGGGTGAAGAAGATCGATTCCAGGATCGTCAATGCCCGGGTCAGTTTCATGGAAATGCGGGAAAAAACCGTTTTCCGCAATCGGGCTGTGGATTTGGCCCAGGATGTTCAGCGGGTCCATATGTCTATCATGGTTACCGCAATGGGAGAGAAAGGGGTTGTGATGGATTGGGCTTCTAAATGCGGTACAGCCGGTTTGGAAGTATTGTCTTTCAGCGATGATGATTTGGAAAAATTAGTGAAGAATGCGATTGGATTATTGGACGCGGGCCGTATAGAGCCGGGAGAATATACTGTCGTGACCGCACCGGGCGTTTCCGGTGTGATCGCCCATGAATCCTTTGGCCATGGCGTGGAAACTGATATGTTTGTCAAGGAACGAGCCAAAGCGGCCCATTATGTTGGCAAACGCGTAGGATCTGATCTGGTGAATATCTATGACGATCCCGGCTACCCGGGAGCATTTGGATCATATTTCTTCGATGATGAGGGACTGCCCTCGAAAGCCACTCAGATAGTCAAGGACGGCATTTTTGTGCGTGGTATCACAGATTTCTTCTCAGCCACCAAGTTGGGAATTGAACGTTCTCCCAACGGACGCAGGCAGGATTTTACTCGCAAGGTCTATCCCCGGATGACCAATACCTTCTTTGGATCTGGAGCTATGCCATTGGATGAACTGATAGGGCAGGTGGATGACGGGATCTATATCCCGAAAGTTTCATCAGGTATGGAAGATCCCAAAGGTTGGGGTATCCAGGTTTCCGGTCATTTCGGATTTGAAATTAAAAACGGGGTCCTGACAGATAAAATGTATGCTCCGGTCGGCCTCACTGGTTATGTGCCGGATGTTCTGGAAAGCATATCAGCAGTTTCCAATGATTTTGATCTCAGCGGTGGTTATTGTGGAAAAGGCACCAAGGAAACAGTTCCGGTCACCGATGGCGGTCCCCATCTATTGATGAAAGTGAGGTTAGGCTGATGTTAGGAAAAATTCAAAAAGCTCTGAGTGATAATCAAGTAATTAAAGCCTGGACAATTCGCCATGAGATAACCCATGGTTTCCAGCAGTATGAGTTGAAAAAATCTACGGAATCCCTGCGAGAGGTTACCTCTGAATTATTCACAGTGGATGTGTTATGTGATTCTGAGAACAATGAAGGAAAACCCGGCAGTGGGTTGGGAACGGTGTCTCTCTTGCCCGGAGCGGATATCAACAGCGCTCTGGAAAAAGCTGTCTTAACTGCTCAATTGGTCCATAACGAACCCTATGATTTTGCAGAACCAACTTCCATTCCAGATATTGAACTTGCGGATTATGATTATCTCGAAGATCCTGCCGGAAAGATCCAGGGAGTATTAAATACCCTCAAGGAAACCACGGCATCTTTTCCCCATGTCAGGTTGACAGCCGCGGAATGTTTTGGACAGGAAAAAACCACTCATCTGGTCAGCAGCAAGGGGATTGACGCAACCCAAAAAGATACCCGGGTTTATCTGCAGTGGGTCTATATCGGCGGAAGTGGAGACAGTGAAGTAGAAACTTTCGCCGAAGTTTACAGGCGCAGGATCTCAGACCTGGATCTTAAAGAAGAAGCTGCCCTGCGGGCCCAGTACACATCGGATCTGCTAGAAGCACAGGGACCTCCTTCTTATACCGGTCCGATCTATGTTCAGGGACCGACTTTAGCAGTAATGGTTGCTGGAGAAATGCTGGCCGGCAGCCTGATCCAAACCCTCTCTTCTGCCACCTTAAAATACAGCGGGGAAACACCCTGGGATATTGGCAAGTCCATATTCAGGGAGGATGTGAAAGGGGATGATCTGCAGATGTGGGCAAATCGGCAGCTGCCATACGGCATACCATCCAGCTCGTTTGACAATGAAGGTATCCCCGCTCAGCGGATTGCCTTGATTCAGGACAATAAACTGGCGGCATTTATTGCTGACCAGCGTTTTGCGAATTACCTGAAAATGCAGCCCAGTGGTGATTTTGGCAGCATCGAAATCCCAGGTGGGAGCATACCCCAGTCAGAACTTCAAACTGGATCTTATATCGAGATTGCTGAGTACTCCTGGTTCAATCCCAGTCCAGTCACCGGTGATTTTGCATGTGAGATCCGGTTAGGATATATTGTAGAAGATGGGAAAAGAAAACCTTTTAAGGGAGGTATGCTGGTAGGCAATTTACTGGATGCCCTGGCGGATATGCGCTGGTCCAAAGAAACCGGATTTTATGGGAATTATCTGGGACCTAAAGCTGCCCTTTTCAATAATCTTAAGGTGGTAGGTTAATTTCTTGCAAGATCGATAATGATGAATTTATCAGAGATTGCCCGGGGAGTATTTCAAACCCAACTGCAGGCTATGCAGATGCACCTGGAAGGTTGCATCAAGGGTTCGGATCCCATTCACCTGCATGATCTGCGTGTGGCCAACCGCCGGACCCGGGCAGCTCTGATCGAATTTAAGAAACTGCTTCCAGAAGATACACGTCAAAGATACCAGCAAGAATTTCGTTGGATCCACCTTGTGACCGGTGATGTTCGAGACCTGGATGTGGTTTTAACTCATTATCCGGCCTTAAAAAAAGAGATCCCCAAATCCTGGCGGCCTCATTTAAAACCCCTTCAGGATCTGCTCGATAAAAAACGAATGATCGCTCAGGAAGAGCTTTCAGGGATTCTGCAATCTGATAGAGTGATTGAGATATTGGAATCCTGGTCAGATTCATTAGAAAAGGGGATCACTACCGGAAATCCGCTATCACTGGAAGATGCCAGAGAGTATGGCAGCCTTCGGATCGTGAAGCGTTACCGCAAACTGCAGAAAAGAGGCCAAGATTTATCCAAAAAAGCGCCTGCAGAGGATTATCATGATTTTCGCATTATGGTAAAGAAACTGCGTTATTT
>Ga0136651_10000190_pt1 | contig 31790 bp, 31 predicted proteins | sample Mar14236cmmetaG_FD_94867 | JGI IMG/M metagenome (GOLD analysis project Ga0136651, IMG submission 94867) | Marine hydrothermal vent microbial communities from Guaymas Basin, Gulf of California to study Microbial Dark Matter (Phase II) - Marker... ... | reverse complement strand
GAATCTTGTAAAAGGAAGTTACGTCAAGCTAAATGAATCTACGTATCAAGACGAAGAATTTTTACCATATCTATACTTTGTTCTGTTTGTAATTTTAAAAAATACATTCCTGATGGTAAAGTATAGGTATCCATAATAAAAGTGTGGATTCCCGAAGTATAATTTTCAGAGAAAATTGTCTCGATCATTCTCCCTTTTATATCATATAAAGTGCACGTAACTTTCGAGTATTTAACAAGAGAGAACGAAATACAACAATGATCAAAACAGGGATTCGGAGATGCAGTAAGCTGCTCGATGCTTTGTGAGGGTTCATCAGCAACTGCGAAGCCCTGGTTTATCTTGCATACACCGAACCCGATCCAAGCAGGAGCAGGGATCTGATCGATGATCTGTCCCGAATAATCAAATTGGTAAATATAACCGAGATTGTCTTCAATACTCTCTGCAGACCAGAAATAATTTCCATCAAACCACAAGCCACGACAGGCATCAGAAGGTGGGATAAAATTATTTGTTGTGATTTCTATCAGGTTTGGCCAGAGACTAACATCCCAGCATTTTATCTGGTTATTGCCGTTGAGCATATAGAGATACTGCCCATCCCATGCACTACCAAAAACATCTTCATCAAATGATGCAGTTCCGTCTTTTACACCATTGATATCATAGCGATTCAAATCCCATTCCGTCACATAAAAAAATGTTCCATCAAATGCGATGTCATAGAAGTAAAAAAGTGACCAATCATTCACGATCACTTCAAGATCGCCTGTCTCCAGATCCACTTTGAGAACACGGGGTGCAAATGCCTCAGCTGCATAGAGTTGATTATCAACTACTGCAAGATCGCAAAAATGATAATTTTCATACTCAAGATAATCGAGTACAGATCCACTTGGGGTGAGTGTATATATTCGTGATAAAAAATATTGGTTGGCTGTAAAAACCATCACCTCATTCGAGAAAAGAGGGATAACGACAATTAAAGCAATGACGAAAAAAAGTATTCTTTTCATATTATTAAAATCCCTCTGTCATCCTCGCGCAAGCGGGGATCTCATTTTTCGCGGGAATGACATTTTTTTTCTTTCACATTTTCTTTCTCTTCCTGTAAAGGGGTACCGAGGGAGCTGATGTTAGAATCATGCTCCTTTGTGTTTGTGTCAAACGTGGATGTTTCATGTTATGGGCGGAAATTTAGGTTATGAACACACAAGCTTATCTTTGATCTCGTGAAAATCCTTTGCATAGTAATCGACATATTTGAGTATAATATCTTTGTCTTTGAGAGAATAGCTATCTTCGATCGCATAGACAGTCATACCTGCATTTTCAGCAGCCATTACTCCAGCAATGACATCCTCGATGACCAAGCATTCTTCCGGCTTAACTTCGAGTTTTTTTGCAACTTTCAGAAAAATATCCGGGAATGGTTTGCCTCGCAGATTTTCCTGACCGTCAACTACTGCATCCACATAGTGCCAAACCTCATTTGCAGAGAGCACTGTTTCTGTAAGTTCGTGAATGTTACTCGTTCCCACACCGATCTTAATTCCTTCATCATGAAGGCATTCCAAGAACTCTTTTGCACCTGGTTTGAGAGGAATGTCATTCTTGTAGTGCCATGCAACCATCTGGGTCCATTCGCTCATAATATCTTCGGTGCTGTCTGGAAGGTTGAATTTATTCTTGAAATGCTCTGCAACTTCCACATAGCTGTTACCGACTTGGATATCATCAAAAAGATCGTCAGGTACAGTGATATTTCTTTTGCTGAGAAAATCATGATCCACTCGAGTCCAGACTCCCATTGAATCGATCAACGTGCCATCAAGATCGAAAATTACCGCTTTGAATTTCATAGAACTACATTCCCACTAACTTTTCACGCACCTTCGCACTGACCATATCCATAACCCAGACAACAAATGCAATGAGCCATATAAGCAATCCTACATTATGCCATCTAAGAAGTTGCTGCTGTTGGAGAAGCAGGAGACCGATACCACCCCCGCCGACAAAACCGACGATCGTAGCCATGCGCACGTTGATGTCCCAGCGATAGATAGTGAACGCAAGGAATGGTGAAACGATTTGTGGAATCACCGCATATATCCATGTTTGGAGTGTACTTGCGCCAGTTGCTTTGATTGCTTCAACAGGTCCGGAATCGATATTTTCGATCTGTTCGGAATAGAGTTTCGTAAGTGCTGCGATCGAGTGGATCATAAGTGCGAGCATGCCTGCAAAAGGGCCAATACCTACCCACACACTGAATATAATTGCCCAGACAATTGCTTCAATCGATCGGAAGATTGTGGCGACAGTTCTTATCACAACATAGACAATATTTCCAAGCCAGGTTTTGGGCATGAGATTTCTTGCTGCAAAGAAACTCAGCATAAAGGCAAAGGGGATTGCAAACACTGTTGCAAGGAGGGCTAGAAATATCGTTTCTGCAAGTGCAGCAAGTGCGGTATTCAAAAGGTTGGTATTTGTAACAGCTGCTTTAAGAATTGTAGATTTGTATATTTCAAATTTTGCTGTACCCAATCTATTTTCGATATCTGAAAGGAAAACCTTTTTTGTAGAGTACTTACGATTCTGGATACTCTTGAGTGTTTCGAATACGTCCGGTGGAATGTCTTCTTTGGAAAGCTTCTGGATTGATTCTGGGGATAATTCATATCCAATAATACTTGGATCAAAAATTCCTGAGGTGATACCCCCTGCATTTTGGAATTTTGTGAAAAATTTATAAAAATCAACTTCAACAATATTAATACCGACTATGAATGTAATGATTAGTCCCAAGATGAGAATGTATGTCCAGAAGGTTTTATACCATCTCTTTTTCTTTTTGGTGGAAAGGAAGATATTATATCCTGTGGATGCATGAAGGATGAGGAAAAGAGGAGTTGCAATAACAGCAGCTAATCCTATGAAGAGTAAATTTGCAGTAAATCCTGTCCAGTTATAAATAAGGTAATACAGGCAGGAAAAGATATAAATCCAAAAGAGAAGGTCTGTTGCGATTGCTTGAATATATGCCTTGAGTCTTCTTTTCTTTTTCATCTTATCTCTACCTCCTCAGCATCTTCACCATAAATGTCTTTGAATTTCTTTTCATCGATTTCTTTCGGCATGCCATCAAAAACGATCTTTCCGTCCTTGAGCGCGACAACACGTGAACCATATTTTCTTGCAAGACTTAGGAAGTGTAATGAACACAGGATTGTGATGTTGTCTTTCTTGTTGAGTTCGCCAAGGTATCTCATTACTGAATCAGCTGTTGCAGGATCAAGACTGGCGACTGGTTCGTCAGCGAAGATGACTCGTGGATTCTGCATGAGGGCTCGAGCTATTGCCACCCTTTGTTGCTGACCCCCACTTAGGTTACGAGCCTTATTTCTGGCAAAAACTTCTAAACCGACTCGTTCAAGATTCTTTAATGCCAGGGCTACATCTTCTTTGTGCATAGAAAAAGTCAACGCATGCCAGAGTGATACATAACCCAATTTACCTGTAAGCACATTCATAAGCGCGCTGAGGTTTTTTATCAGGTTGAATTGCTGGAAGATCATACCGATGTGGCGACGAATTTTACGAAGCCGCTTACCTTTGGCAGTCACTACATTTTCGTTATCGATCTCGATCTGTCCGGAAGTAGGTTCTATCAGACGATTCATGCAGCGTAGAAGCGTAGATTTTCCCGAGCCCGAAAGCCCAAGAAGAATAAGAAATTCACCTTCGTTTACCGTAAGATTGATCCCTTTGAGTGCGTGGGTTCCACCCTCATAGATCTTATGAAGGTCAGTAAGTTTGATTATTTCTTTCATTGGATGAACCGTGATGCGTCTGTGCCGAGTGCCTGTAAAGTTTCTCTGACAACATTATAATCACTGTCATTTGCACGGACAAAGTTATCAATATCGAGAAGGTCGAGAAGCGTCTGATGACCTTCCGGTGTGTTAGCAAAGGTAATAAGTGCATCAACGATATGGTTCTTCATTTCTTCGGGGAATCCTTTTCGGAACGTGACTGTGTCATTAGGGATCCAATCTGTGTAACCAACAATTTTTATCTTATCTACAATATCGGGATGGGTGTCAATAACTGCACGGCGAGCATCACGAATGTCGCCATTTTCATCAGGAGGAGACCAAAATGTACAGCCAACATCTGCCGTTCCCTGATATACAGCAAGTATTGCCTGTGGATGTCCACCTGCAAAGAAGGATCGAGCAGGCTTGATACCTTTCCTGGCTAGTAAGGCAGAAGGATAGATATATCCAGACGTTGATGCAGCATCTGTGTAAGCGATTATTTTTCCTTCAATATCAGCCAAGCTGTCAATGTCGCCATCGGCACGGGCAACAAATTGACCTTTATATTTTTCCAGACCATTGCGAACAGTCGTGAGTTCAACTTCTGCTCCATATTTCTCATTAGCAAGAATGTAGGCAAATGTCGCAAGCCATGCTATATCTGTTTCTTTTGTGCCAAGTGCTTCGATGACAGAGGCATAGCTTGTAGGAACTGCAACCCTGAAATGATATCCAGTAACTTTTTCCAGATAGTCAGCTATTTCCTGTCCGCTGGTAACGATCTTACCCGCCTCCATCGATGGAACAAAATACATTTTTATTGGATTTTTCTTTGTTCCCAATGGTGCATTGCTTGTGCAACTCACAATCATTAAAATTAATAACACTAAGGTAATTATCGGTTTATAGAATTTCATATAACTCCTTTATTTTATGTATTGTAATATTTATTTAAGGGTTCATTTAGCATTCCTGTACCTTGCAAAACAAAGCGTTCGTCTCGAAGAATGTCAATTTCTGTTCCATCTTTCAGGACAGCAGTGATGTGTCCGATCGCTTCATAAGGAAGAGTGATATCCTGATGACAGAATGTATATGCTTGAGATATATCTTCTTTACGTTTAATCGTTTTTTCATTTTCTCGTGCAGTAATTTCCTTACCATCGGGATTTCGTACAATTCTGTCTTCTTCAAATGTAAAACAGGTGTCACCAACTGCAAAGTGTGGTCCCATTTTTTCGATAATAAGAACAGGAAGCAATCTGAGGATATCATATTTTTGTGCAATAATATATGCAAGGGTATTTGTGCCGATGGCGAACTCACCCATTGGTAATGTCTTGTGGGGGAAGATGAGATTTTCTTCAATATATTTTTTATTGTCTTCCTCATCATCGAAGTTAGCACAGGAATATTCTTTTATGAAACCATCTTCAAATACAAGCGTGAGATCCTTATAGCGCAATCCACTGAGATAGGTATCTTTTATATGTAACACACCATTCGTACCAGTAAGTTGAGGAGAGGTAAATATTTCTCCAAGCGGGATGTTCACATCTGCAGTACAGTTAACAAAGTTAGTTTGCTTTTCAGGATCATTGATTGGTTGTAGTTTTACCTTCAGGTCAGTTCTGTTATCATTCTTTCCTTTAATATGTACAAAATCAGCAGTATCCAGCACGTTGATCATTGTTTGTTGAATTGGCTCATATACTTCGTTTTTCATGGTATTCACTTTGTAGATATCATCAAAGATTTGCTCAAACTTATTTCCTATCTCTGGAATCGGGAATGAAATAATGGTGAAGCTAGTCTGGTCACGAGGAGTATACTGAAAGCGTATTTGATTATGAATGTTAGTGAGTTGTTGCATCAGAGGCTGTTGTGTTTCACTAAGTTTAAGACATTCTTTCTTTGATTTCGGGCTAAAGGGTTCTTCTCCAAAAGTAGAGAAATAAATCACGCCGGAATAGTTATCAGTATATGTTTTACAGTTCTCAAACGCTTTTTGCAGGTTATCCTTAACTCGTTTTACATATTCCTCATCAAGGAAAAGGGCTGTATCAAAACGGTGATCATAACTATATTGTCTATTTGTCGTAGCAGAGGTAATATTAAAGATAAGTGGTTCAAGACCTTTCTTACGTAAGTTATCACATAGGTGACGTAGTATCCTTTCAAAACCAGCATGATAAATTACCATGACAGTGGATTTTTTGCTCATGTCTTTATCGTTTAATTTAAAACCTCTCTCATAGGCTTGAGTAATGAATTCAGCGATTTCATCAATTTTCTCTTGAGGTAAAGATTGTATATGAGTGCTGATTCGAATCGTATCTTCTGTTACATAACCAGGGAATGAGAAGAGATACCGTTCGTCGTTAAAGTCTGCTTCTTCAATTATAGTTTTGTACTTATCAAATGATGGATCAAAACTTTTTTGCAATTCTACGGTACGGTTTTCCACACTGAATTCAGATGGAATTTTTGTGATGATCTGATGAAATTTATCATACTCAAGCCCGATAACTTCAAGTATTTCGAATGCTTTAATAAATACTTCATTCCATTGTACCATTTCATATCGTGCATGGAGATAGGACATGGTGATATACTGTCTAACTTGAAGGTAGAAATATGAAAAAAGCTGTCCGAATCTATCACCAAGCATTTTTACAGTATATGTGGGATTTGCCCAGCAGGAAGCATAGTTTTCTGGAAGAATTTCTGAAAAGAACGCTTCATTTTCTTTTTTTAATTCCAATGCAGATGTAGTCAAAAAATAGTCATCTGATATTTTGCGTTCAAAATCGATCATTCTGAGAATGAAAACCCCAGCATCGTAAAAGAATTTATAAAAATTCTTATGATCTTTTGCTGATTGGAAATTTTGTGTTTTTTGTACTATCTCTTTAATTAATCGTATTGTTTCCAGATAGGATTTCTCTGCTTCTTTGTTTTTCTTCTCAACTAAGTTTTTATAATTCATTATTACACTTTCCCTTTATATAATATTCTTTATTAATTTCTTGTTCTTTCTCTGAGTAAATTGACATTCAACAAAATGGCAGAATTCAACTTTAGGTTCTGTTCTTTTTTGGGAATCTTTGAGAATAAAGATTTCTGTGATACCCTTGCAATTAACACATCTTATTACATACATTATTAATCCATGCAAAATTTTTAGTATTATTATGATATAAATATTCAATCATTTTTCTTCGCCATGCTCAGGTCGCATTTGCGGGAAAAGAATTACATCTTTAATTGTATGTGAATTGGTGAACAGCATGACGATCCTGTCAATGCCCAATCCCAAGCCACCTGTTGGAGGCATACCATATTCCATAGCTTCAAGGAAATCTTCGTCGACTTCGTTTGCTTCCACGTCACCCAGTTCACGTTGTGCTGCCTGTCTTTCGAGCCGCTTGCGCTGATCGATTGGATCATTTAACTCAGTAAAAGCGTTTCCAATCTCAAGCTTACCAATGAATACTTCAAATCGTTCAACAAAGTCAGGATCATCTTGTTTGGATTTAGCAAGCGGAGATATTTCTTTTGGAAAATCGATCACAAAAGTAGGTTGTACGAGATTATCTTCTACAAATCTTTTGAATATCTCATCTACAATCTTCCCGAAACTCTCGATTTCAAGTTCAATCTCATGCTCTTTGCAGAAAGCAAGAAGATCTTCATAGCTTGAATTTACAATATCAATGCCTGCATATTCATTAATAAGATCTAGCATGGATTTTCTTTGCCATGGTTTTGTCAGATCGATTGTCTCCCCTTCGTATTCAAATTTCACAGAACCGCATACTTCTTGCGCAATCTCTGTAAGCATATCTTCAACAAGTGTCATAATATCATTATAATCTGCATACGCTTCGTAGAGCTCGATCTGTGTAAACTCAGGATTGTGAGTTCTGTCCATTCCTTCATTACGAAAATCTTTGCAGATTTCATACACCTTCTCAAAACCGCCAATGATAAGACGTTTCAGATAGAGTTCATCGGCAATTCTCAGGTATAGTTTCACATCCAGTTTGTTATGTTTAGTTATGAATGGCTGAGCTGCCGCTCCTCCATAAAGGGGCTGAAGGATAGGAGTTTCTACTTCGATATATCCTCGCCTGTCAAGAAATTCACGCATCATATGAATGATCCTGCTTCGAGTTTTGAAAGTTTCTTTCACGTCCGGGTTAAGGAGCAGGTCGAGATAACGCTTTCTGTAACGAAGTTCTTTATCAGCAAATTGGTCATAAAGAATATGCTTTCCATCTTCAACTTTTTCCTTAACCACAGGCAAGGGTCGAACTGCCTTCGCCAGAAAAGTGAATTCTTCCGCATGTATGGATAGTTCGTCCGTGTGTGTGTAGAATACGAAACCCTGTACATGAACAAAGTCACCAAGATCGCATTGCTTGAATATCTTATATTTTGAGTCTCCGATTTCATCTCGCTTAATATATATCTGGATCTTGCCTGATTCATCCTCAATATGGCAAAAACTTGCTTTTCCCATTTTTCTAAGTGAGCGGATTCTGCCAACCACATCTACTGAGATTTTTTTCTCAACAAATTCATCAGCATTATCGATAATATCTTTTATATGATGAGAGCGCACTGCTCGAGTGGGATAGGGTTCAGCACCCATTTCAATGAGTCTTTGCAGTTTTTCTTTTCTTGCGTGTATTAATTGATTTTCATTATCCATTGAAAAACCTCGAATAACTTATTTGATTAACTTTTTAAATATGCGTAGATGAATTGGTCAATATTTCCATCCATAACAGCTTGAACATTTCCTGTTTGTTCATTCGTTCGATGATCTTTCACCATGGTGTAGGGCTGGAAAACATAGGATCTTATCTGATTTCCCCATTCAATACTTTTCTTTTCGTTTTCAAGCTTCTGACGTTCTTTGTCTTTCTCCTCTTTGTACATCTGATACAAACGGGCTTTGAGAACTTTCATTGCATTTTCTTTATTGTGACTTTGAGAACGCTCTGACTGGCACTGTGCTACGATACCAGTGGGAATATGAGTGATACGAACCGCACTGCTTACTTTGTTCACGTGCTGACCTCCTGCACCACTGGCTCTATAAGTATCTATTCTGAGATCATTTTCATTGATCTCAACTTCGATTGTATCATCAACTTCCGGATAAACAAATACTGAGGCAAAGGAAGTGTGTCGACGCTTGTTGGCATCAAAAGGAGATATGCGAACCAAGCGGTGGATGCCTATCTCTGCTTTCAAATATCCATAAGCATATTTTCCTTTGATCTCAAGAGTAGCAGAATTAATCCCTGCAACATCTCCAGGTTGTTTATCCAACAGAAGGACATTATAGTTCTGATTTTCTGCCCACCGAATATACATGCGGAGAAGCATCTCTGCCCAATCCTGAGATTCCGTGCCACCTGCTCCGGGATGTATTTCTAAGATTGCATTCCTTTTGTCATTCTTATCGCTGAGCAATAGCTGGAGTTCAAGCTTATCTGTGAACTTCTTGGTAGACTGTATTTTTTTTTCTGCTTCTTTCTCTAGCTCTGTATCTTTTTCTTCTTCCAGCAGTGCAAGCAAGGTCTCGAGTTCATCAAGTGAAGTGGTTAGATCATCTGCTATTTCGAGGTCCTCTTTAAGATTGCTTAACTCTTCTGCTATTGTTCTTGCTCTTTCCTGATCATTCCAGAAATCGGGCTTACTCATTTCCTTTTCATACTCAGAAACTTTCTTCTCTTTGACCTCTACGTCAAAGATACCTCCGCAATTCCTGTATTTTTTCCTTTATATCCTCTAATTCAGTTGAAAACAGGTTTATATCCATAATTGTATAATTCCTTTTTTTAAAATGCTCTTCCCGGTAAGATGTAATCTTTCAATTCCTGATAGAAATATCTGTCAGTCATGGTTGCGATGAAATCTCTTACTTTTTCTGCATCGCAGGTGATCTCGAGATATTCGTCACTTTTATGATTAAGAAAATGGGGAAAGATCTTTGATGATACATTTTGTTGCTTAATATCATTGAGATATTTCTGAAACAGGATATTCATTCCGCGTTTGATAGTGTGTTTTTCGCGTTTAATCTTATCATGCGTATAAATTTTTTGATAGTTGAAGCGTTTGAGGTGATACAGTGCGTCGGAGGTTTCTTTGTCAAAGGAAACATAATCTTTATCATAACTGTTATAGATTACGCTTGTTACAAGCGTATTGACAATTTCATCGTTGGTTGAACCAAGTATTGTTACTGCCTTAGTTGGGAGCTCCTCCCGGTCAAGGAAGCCGAGTCGAATCGCATCTTCAATGTCCTGCCCGATATATGCGATTGTATCTGCTATCCTTACTACACATGCTTCGAGGGTTGCAGGCTGGCTTGTTGTGTCCTGAGTTTTCATCATCTCGATAAATGTAGCAATATCTTCTTCAGTTTTATTTCGCTTTGGATAAAGGCGCTGATCATGCACCTCGCCATCGTGAGATACAATACCGTCACGGACCTGGAAAGTAAGATTAATTCCTCTTCCATGATTTGTTATATGATCGACGATGAAAAGACTTTCAATATTATGATGAAATCGTCCGATATTATGGGCAACGCAGCAATCATTGAGCACTTCTTCGCCATCATGTCCGAAGGGAGGATGTCCAAGGTCGTGTCCCAGAGCAATCGCTTCGATCAGTTCAAGATTTAAACGTAGCATTTTACCTATACTCCGTGCAATACGCGCAACATATGTCGTATGCAAACTGCGGTTGGACATCTCCTCATCGAAGAGATTGGAGAAGTACACGACCTGAGTTTTACCCTGATATCGCCGATACGCACCAGTATGGAGGATACGGTCCCTATCTAGTGCAAATGGACCTCGCAGATGTTTTTTCGACTCAGGGATTCTTCTAAATGAATTGCAGTTTTTTGTTGCAAAAGGCGAGAAATGCTGTTCCTCATAAAGATTTGTCTCCTGATAAAGCCTCTCTAAGAACTTTTTTTTATTTTCCATGCATAATATCTTTTAATCCTTACAAGTTCTTCTTACGTTTGTTGCCTGTACACCCTTCTCTGTCTCAAGAGTTTCAAATTCAACTTCCTCTTCTTCCACAAGGGTTTTATAACCATCATCCTCGATGGATCGCCAGTGAACAAAATATTCATTGCCATCTTCACCACTAATGAATCCATAACCCTTGTTTTTACTAAACCATTTAGTTTTTCCTTTCATCTAATCTCCTTTAGTTCATTTTCCGACATAACCCGTATGCCATTTAATTTTAATAACGTAGCAGTAACCCCGCTACCTTTTGTCAATTTTTCTTTTACATAAATTTGTTTTGTGCCACATGAAGGGCTTTTTTCTTTAAGGATCGCAGAATGAATATTTAACAGATTACAGAGCTTTAATACTTCACGGGCACCACATCTAAATTGTTCCGAAACATTTGTTCCCTGTTCATTGATTATATTATCTTTTCCGGTAATTGTATCTGAACCGTCCCCTTGTGTGAAGAAGGCAGGGAACCTTGGTGTGGAAAAGCCGGCGAGTTGTTCTGGGCATACAGGAATAAGGGTAAATAGTTCCCTCATATCTACTACATCATCGTTAGTATTATCGCAGCCGTTATAACAGCATTTAAGACCAAGGAGACAAGCACTCACAAGAACCATTTCTTTCACAGCATAATTCAGAGAGATTTCTAAGAGTATGTCAACAAAATTTGACAAAAAGTTATGAAATTATATAAATAAATTGATGCTTGAACAATACAAAACAATTTCATCCTCAGAGTGGATCAAGACTGTTATCCAAAATTCAAAATTCTTTGGAAAAGCGTTTTCTATATTGAATTATACGGATATCACAACTATAATTAAAGAAGTTGAAGAAGAATATAAAAAGCCAAGTCATATTGTATATGCTTATCGCCTTCTGAATGAAGAAAGCATAGAAGATTATGCAACTGACGCTGGAGAACCAACACATTCTTCTGGACCTCCAATACTCAAGGTGCTGCAAGGTGAGGAACTTTTAAATGTATTACTTATAGTTGTGAGATATTTTGGCGGTATAAAGCTTGGTATTGGAGGTCTTATAAAAGCTTATACGCAAGCAGCACATGAAGCATTACAACATTCCAGGATCATTACAAAAGTAAATAATAAGAAAATAATACTAAGGACAACATACAAACAATTAGGAGAGTTACTTTATACTATAGAAAAGCATCAGGGAAAAGTTCTTGAGATCATTCATGGACAAAATGTAACTATCCATGCTCTTATACCCATGTCATTTGCTGCAAGATTTCAAAGAAATCAAAAAGATTAAAAACTTGACTGCTCATCAAAGGAAAATTGTTTATAAACAAAATATTTAGGAGATCATAATGTTCAATAACAGTAAAGGATTTTCGCTTTATACTATCATAATTATTCTTGCTATTATCGCTTTAGCGATCATTCTGATCGTACCTCAGTTTTATAACGTGAAAGCACAGGAAAAAACAGATAAATGTATAGAAAATATGAAAAAGATCAAAGATGCCATCGAAAGCTATATGTATGAGAGAAAGCAGTCATTCAATGAAGATCTTGTTGAGCTTGTACGAACAGGTTATCTTCGTCATGCTTATGAGTGCCCGGAAAATGGTAATGGCGATAAATATATTGCATCAGGAGATTTTGAGACGGGAGAAATTATCGTGACCTGTCCAAACGTAGATGAATTTCCTGACCATGTCTTAAAATAAATATTGATATTGTAGAAAAAATAAACATAAAAGGGCGAATTTTTTACATTCGCCCTCTCCTTTATCAATGATTTTTGTTATTACAGTCTGAAGAATTTACCCCGCCAGTCCTTTATTTTTGCAGCTTCCTTTACATGGGCATACCACTGATTATAGTTCTGATTCTTAAGTTTTTGCTGCAATTGCTGAGCAAATTGGTCTTTTTCTTTATTATATTTTTCCATGTCAGGTGGAAGATATTCGTTTACCTTTCCGATGAAATATGCCTTGCTACCCCTTATAGGCTCGGTGATTGAGCCTGGTTCTTTCAGTTCAATCATTTCTTGAACAAGTTTAGGTTCTCTGCCAATATCCTGTATGTAGCTATTCACGGAGACCGGATCAGTGTTTACTACCTTGAGATTGAACTCTTGCACAACCTGATCAAAATTTTCGGTATTGATTGTCTTATAAATTGATTCAGCTCTTTCTTTTAGCATTTCCATTTTTTTATTCAAAGCAAGTTTATCATAGATTTCCTGATATGCATCCTCAAGTGTTTTGTAATGCTCGCCGATCTCATAGGATATTTGAGCAATATAGTATTCTCCCTGTTCTCCACGATAAGGGGGAGCTACAGCATGTAAGTCATTAGTAAAGGCAAAGTTAACCAGCATTTGAGTTCTTCCAATACCCCGAATATATCTTTCATCTTCAGTAAAGGGATCAGTTTCTTCAATATCGAGCCCGAAATTCTCGGCAACAACCGTAAATGTATCTTCCAGTGCTCTTTTATAAAAGTCCTGAGCAATTGTTTCCAGGTTACGTTTTGTATCCGCACTTGGTTCTTCCTTGATAAGAATATGGCTTGCTTTGACTTCGGGATTACCTTTATCATCGGTTCTTTTATCGGTCAAATGAATAATGTGCCATCCAAATTGAGTTTTCACTGGTTTGCTAATCTCTCCCACTTCCATAGAAAAGGCAACATCGTTGAATTCTGTTACCATTTGTCCTTCTTTGAAATATCCAAGATCCCCACCTTCAGGACCAGATGGACCCTCTGAGTATTCTTTTGCAAGTTCAGCAAAATCTTCTCCAGATTCTGCCATTTCATAAATCTTATTTATCTTTTCCTCAGCTGCTTTTATATCTTCTGGACTCGGTTGAAGTGGTATTTTAACGTAACGCAATTTTCTCTGAGGTTCAACGATATAATCTTCAAGATGTGAGTTATAATAATCCTCGATCTCTGCATCAGCAACAAACACGGAATCAATATCATCTGCCGAAAAAATGATTACATCAGCATTTACTTTTGTATTTCGTTCGATGTAATCGTCTTTTACATCCTGCTCTGTCACGATTACATTTGCATTCACCAGCTCCTGAAGCTTCTCATATTTGAGAATTTGCTCATAATAATCTGAAAGCCAGCTCCAGTCTATTTGGGGATTCTGCAATGCCTGCACGTATTTAGCTTTATCAAATTGCCCCTGTTCGTTCTGAAAGGCTTCATAACTTGTGATCATTTCAGGGGGTTCATTGACCATCTTATACGCTATCTCTTTCGCTGAGATCCTAATATTATATTTCTCAATCTGTTTTTCAAGAATGATTCTCTGCACAAGCTGTTCCCATGTTTGATCATTCAAGCGCCTGTAAGTTGCTTCATCCATTTCTCTGCTTTGATTCTTGGGATCCTGCATGTAATTTGAATAGCTGTTCTGAAGCAATTTGTAATACTCATCATATTTTATTTTTTCACCAGCAATGCTTCCCACGTACGGTTTTTCCTGAAATACACTGCTGATACCCATAGTTGCCATACCTCCGATAAACACAATAGCAACGACCCATATGACCGGGCGGGAAATTCCTCGCATCTTATCTAACATACTGCCAAACTCCTTAAGAAGATATTAGTGGATAAAATTTTTGGGGTAGTGAATTTAATGCAAGTTTTTTTAAGGGATGAGTTAATATATCCTTAAAAATTGACAATTTACTTCATCAATATACCTTAAACACCATGAATAATGAATCGAAGATATTGTATCGAATTTTCAAAGAAGATGCCGAAGCATCCGGTATGAACATGACAGAGTTCTATCAGAAACGCCGCAAGGGTCTTTATCCATTCATGGATGATGAAGAAAATATCGAATGGTTAAGTAAGAGCGAATTCCGTATTGTCTCTGTAAAAAAACGGGTAGGGGACAGAAACAGAACCAACAAAAGGGGAAAAGGAAAACATTCGGGTTCTTTTTTTACTAAGGAAATGGTGAATGCATTTGTGATCACGGGCAGTGGAATTATTATTTTATATTTTATTGTAAAATTGATACAGGTTCTGCAGGTATTCTAACAGTATCTCTCAAATTCGTATTGCAACTCACTCAACTTATCCGGTAATTCCCCTTTCTCTTTCACAAATATTGGATTCCCGTAGATCATTTTGACGGGTGAAAAAGGTTTTGGAATTTGAAAATTATCCCAGCTGTTCAATTCCCATTTGTTTTTAATAAGGAAAATTCCAGGTATGATTGGCTTGCCCGTTTTATATGCAAGATAGAGAATTCCTTCCTTTGCAGTTTCTTTAGGTCCAGTAGGACCGTCCGGAGTAATCGCGACATCAAATCTTTCCATAACATCGATTGCTTCTTTCAGCGCTTTTAATCCACCACGACGCGAAGAACCACGTATTGAAAAAAAACCGAGTTTGCCGATTATACGTGCTATGATTTCACCATCTCTATGCTGGGATATCAGCACATGCACATTCTGGTTTATATGAGTATATGCAGGTATGAGCATCCGATTATGCCAGAATGCATAGATGACAGTACCGTGTTGTTTTTTTGCTTGGAGTAAAATATCTTTTCGGTACTCCATGATTCGTAGTGTTCCCATTAGAATTTTAACAAGGATTGGTCCAATAAACTCGAGTAGTTTGACAAATTTCTTATGCTTCATTGATAATCTCCAAAGCAATGGATGCAACTTTCTTCGATGTTGAATGTGAACCGATCAAACCTTCAACTTTTTCGAGTTCCTTTTTTACAGAGGTATAATATTCAGATTCATTCAGATATTTAAGTATGTGCATGATAATCTTATCAGGATTTGCATCACGCTGTATAAGTTCCGGTACTACCTTCCTGCCCAGTACAATGTTCACCAGAGATATCATCTTTATTTTTATGAATGCTCGCGCAATTAGAAAAGATAATCCTGACACTTTGTATATCACGATCATCGGTGTTCCCAGATAAGCTGTTTCGAGGGTTGAAGTGCCCGATTTACAAATAACCAGTTCGCTGTATTTCATGAGGGCATGAGAGTCGTGTATCCGATGAATCCTATTTTTTACTGGTGAAACAATATGATTGAAAAGTGATTCTGAAACCGTTTCTGCCAGTGATATTAAAAATTCAAATCGCTCAGGATATTTTTCATCAAGTTTTTTGATTACTGTTACGATAATTGGCAGTATGCGCTTGATCTCGATATTTCTACTGCCTGGTATAAAACCAAGCCATTTTTTATTTACATCAAGTGTATGATTCTGTGCAAAGTTATCCTTTGATTCGGTAATATTGATTTCTTCAACAATTGGATGCCCAACAAATTCAACATTTGCCCCTACCTTATTGTAAAGATCTTGTTCGAAGGGGAATATAACTGCAATCTTATCAGAGATATCAGATATTGTATAAATTCTTCTTTTCTTCCATGCCCAAACCTGGGGGCTTATATAGTAAAGCACTGGTATCCCGAGTGCATGGGCGATTTTCCCGATCTTCATATTTAATCCTGGATAATCGACAAGCATCACAAGATCGGGTTTTCTGTGTTTGAGTTCTTTCTTGATTCTTTTTATAACCTTCAATATGAAAAAAAGATGTGTTAGCACTTCGACAAATCCCATAATGCAGAATTTTTCAAAAGGAAAAATAGATTCAAAACCAAGTTCCCGCATGTGCTTTCCACCGATTCCCCAAAGTTCTATGTCTGATTCTTTCTCCCGCAAATGTTTGATTACTTCAGCAGTATGTATATCTGCAGAACGCTCACCAGCCAGGATAAATATATTCTTCATGGGAGTTATGAGGAGATATGGGTTCAACTCGTCAAGAAAAAGAGATACGTATGTCAGATGTCGTGCCGAATCATACTCTTTATTTCATGTTATAATCAGAATTGAATTAAACTCCATTTCAAAGCAATTTCTAAGTAAAACTTGACGCATGAACCATGTAGAAAATAAGTAGCACTCAAATGGAACTGCGAGTTCCTACCTTATGACGCCACGGCTGTTAATGAGGTGTAAAAATATTTTCTAATAAATGAAAAGTGAACCGCAGCCGTTCACTTTTTTATTTGGAGGTGCAGAATCGCTATAAATAGAAGGATGAAGCCCTGGAAGCAAAGAGACAGGGATAAGATCGAAAGACGAATCAACAGACAGATCGATGTCAGTAAGGTTCGATTGATAGGACCTGATAAGGAATCACTTGGTATTGTTCCGACAGATATTGCTTTGCAAAAAGCCCGTGCTTACGGACTGGATCTCGTGGAGATCGTACCAAATGCAAATCCACCCGTATGTAAGATCATTGATTACAGCAAGCTTCAGTTTGAGGAGTCCAAAAAGGCAAGGGAAGCTAAAAAGAAGCAACATTCAACACAGTTGAAGGAAGTTAAGTTTCGTCCCAGAACAGATGAACATGACTATAATTTCAAGGTCAAACATATTAAGGAGTTCCTTGAGAAAGGCAACAAAGTAAAGGTTACAATTCAGTTCCGCGGCAGAGAAATGGCACACAAAGAGTTTGGTTGGGAATTAATCGAACGTATTCAGGAAGATCTTGCAGAATATGGCGAATTTGAACAGGATCCAAAGATGGAAGGACGTTTCCTTATCGGATTCGTAACGTCTAAGAAAACCCAATAAACATAGAAAATCAATATATTTATATTCAACAGAAGGAGTTATTAGTATGCCTAAGATGAAAACGAGACGAGCTGCTGTGAAGCGGTTCAAGAAAACCGCCAGCGGTAAGATCAAAAGGAATAAAGCCTATCGCGGGCATTTTATGGAGAAGAAGTCATCTGACCAAAAGTCCAACCTTCGTAAAGGTGGGTATGTGGCAAAAGCAGATGAGAAACGCGTGAAGAAGATGTTAGCTTCATAACTATATTTACAAGGAGTTCTAATGGCCAGAGCAAAAAATAAAGTAGCTTCAAGAAACAGACGAAAGAAAATTTTAAAGGAAGCAAAGGGTTATCGTGGCGGCAGAAAGCTCTACCGGGCTGCAAAAGAAGCAGTTGAAAAAGGATGGCAATATGCTTATCGTGATAGAAAAACCCGTAAAAGAGATTTTAGAAGATTATGGATTATCCGCATCAATGCTGCAGTTCGTGAACATGGTTTAAGTTACAGCCAGTTTATAAACGGATTAAAAGAATTGAATATTGAGATCAACAGAAAAATGCTTTCTGAAATAGCGATTAATAATCCCGAATCTTTCGCAAAAATAGTACAGAATGTTAAGAAAAAATTAGGAAAATAGTCCATCGTGAAAGATAAGATACAGAAGATATTGGAAGATGCTCAGAAAAGAGTTCCATCCTGCGATTCTCTGAATTCTCTTGAAGAATTAAGGATCAAATATCTCGGAAAGAAGAGTGAGTTGTCTGATCTTCTGAGTAAAATAGGAACTGCTCCCAGGGAAGAACGTCCTAAGCTTGGGGCATTGCTCAATAAAACAAAGAATGAGATTGCAGACCTGATCAACAAAAAGAAAACCACTCTTAAGGAACAGAAGGAATCTGCGGAAAGTATCGGTTTGGATGTGACCTTACCATGTCGCCCCTTACCAGTTGGTGCAAAGCATCCACTCTATCAAATATGGGAAGAGATTGAAGATGTATTTATCAGCCTTGGATTTGAGGTAGCCGAGGGTCCCGAGATAGAAACAGATTACTATAATTTCGATGCACTTAACACGCCAGACTGGCATCCGGCTAGAAATCCTCATGATACATTCTATCTAAAGAATGGAAAGCTTCTCCGCACACAAACTTCACCCATGCAGATACGGGTCATGGAAAAATTCAAACCTCCCATTAAGATCATCTCTACTGGTAGGTGCTACCGTGTTGACACTGTCGATCCATCTCATCTGCCAGTATTCCATCAGGTGGAAGCCCTTATGGTGGATGAAGGTATCAACTTCTCTGATCTGAAAGGGGCACTGGATTCTATGGTGAAGAGAATCTTTTCACCGGAAACACAATCCCGTTTTAGACCGCATTTCTTTCCATTTACTGAGCCGAGTGCTGAGATGGATATTCTGTGTATAAATTGTGGAGGTGCTGGTTGCAAGCTTTGCAAAAATTCCGGCTGGCTTGAAATGGGTGGAGCAGGAATGGTCGATCCCGCTGTACTCGAGGAAGTTGGCTACGATTCGGAGAAATATACCGGCTATGCTTTTGGTCTTGGAATGGAAAGAATAGCAATGCTTCGTTACGGTATTTCTGATATCAGACGTCTTATCACAAATGATCTGCGAATTCTTAAACAATTTACTTAATCATATAAGATTACAAGAGATTCAATCATGAAAATTAGTTATAACTGGTTGAAAGAATTGGTTCCCATCGACCTCACAATTGAAGAGTTCTGTGAAAAACTCACCATGTTCGGGCTAGAGGTCGAAGAAGTTACCAATCCCGGAAAAGAGCTCGAGAATATAGTTGTGGGAAAAGTACTCGCTGCTGAGCGGCATCCGAATGCTGATAAACTTACACTTTGCAAAGTCGATGTAGGGCAGGATCAGCTGCTCGATATTATTTGCGGTGCTCCTAATGTAACAAAGGATATATTTGTACCCGTAGCCCTGCTCGGTTCAACGATTCAAGGAATGAAGATAGAGAAAGTCAAACTACGGGGAGTTGAGTCATTTGGCATGATTTGTGCTGAAGACGAGTTAGGAATTTCTGATGACCATTCTGGTATAATGATCCTTGATGAGAGTTTTGAAGTAGGAACTCCTTTTGCCAAAGCAATGGGGCTGGATGATTACATTATTGAGATCGAAGTAACCCCGAACCGCCCAGATCTTCTAGGTATGATCGGAGTTGCTCGCGAAGTAGCAGCTATGCTTGAGACAGATTATTCCCGACCTGAAATCGTATTTGATGAGCAAGGTGGAAGAAGTAGCGATTACATAGCTGTCAATATCGATGATGAAGAAAATTGCCCGAGATACTGTGCACGTATGGTGAAGGGCATCAAGGTACAAACATCTCCTTTATGGATGCAGAAACGCCTCATCGCAAACGGATTACGCCCAATTAATAATATTGTTGATGTTACGAATTATGTTCTTCTCGAGTATGGACATCCTTTGCATGCATTTGATTATTCTAAAATCCGGGAACAAACGATAGTTGTGCGCTCTGCTCGTAACAAAGAGAGAATAGAGTTGCTTGATGATACTGAACTCACACTTCATGAAGGTAATCTACTCATTGCTGATCCCCAGCATTCATTAGCTCTTGCAGGAATTATGGGTGGATTGGACAGTTCGATCAATAATGAAACAAAAGATGTGCTGATAGAATGTGCATATTTCAATCCAAGAAACATTCGTGCTACTGCACTGGAATATGGTTTACAGACCGAGTCCTCTTATCGTTTTGAACGTGGAATGGATCCGAATAATCTTGTTGAGATAATAGATAGGGCAGCACAGCTCATGCAGGAGACAGGCGGGGGAGCTATTCTCGAGGGCATTGTTGATGCTTATCCGAAAAAGATTGAGCCCCAAAGGCTTCCGCTTAGAGTATCGAGAACAAATAATATCCTCAATACAAGAATGAGCGATGACACCATCAACTCATATCTTGATCATTTCGAATTTCAGACAAAGAAAATAAACAAGGACACCTTTGAAGTAACAGTTCCAACGTTCCGTCCTGATATAGAGCGCGAGATAGATATCATCGAAGAACTCGCTCGATGTTATGGATACGACAGGATCGAGTCTAATTTTTCCACACACAGGATCGATAACAAGAAGCAGCGAATTGTGACTAGAACAGCGAAGAATCATCTTATCTCCATAGGATTTTTTGAAGTGAACAATATGAGTTTTGCAAGCCGTGAAGAATTGGAAAAACTTAAACTTTCTAAGGATGATTTTCGAATGTCTCCTGTAGAACTTGCCAATCCGCTAGGAGAGCAATTTGCACTTCTAAGGTCCACGTTAATTCCCGATCTTTTAAAGAATGCAACACTTAATCTTTCACATTCTTTTGAGAACTTTAGGCTATTCGAATTAAACCGGGTCTACCTTGCAGGAGAGGATGATGAATGTCTTGAAATGCCATATCTAACAGGTGTTATTGTTGGTATGTTCGAACCATTATATTGGAATGCTGCACAATCCGAAACAACATTCTATGATGTAAAGGGAGTGCTGGATTCTGTTTTCAGGAAACTGCGTTGTCACGGAGCTATAACATATAAAAAAACAAATGAAAGTTATTATCGAAAAGGCAGAGGAGCGGATGTTTATTATCAAGATACAAAAATTGGTTCTTGCGGCATTCTGAAAAAAGATATCCTGGAGTCGTTTGACATCGAAACCTCGATTATGCTTTTTGATATATGCCTTGAGGAGATCATTGCAAATTATGATGAACAGTCAATTCATTATCATGAGATAGTTAAATACCCTCCCGTACTTAGGGATATAGCAGTAACTGCGCCAGCAGATATTGAAGTTGCTACTATTGAAAAGACAATAATGTCAGTTGAACCATTGATTATTAGAGAAGTGCATCTCTTTGATGTCTACACGGGATCACAGATTAGAAAAGGTTTTAAAAGTCTTGCTTTCAATATTGTTTTTCAATCTGAGAATTCCACATTGACTGACAAATACGTGGATAAATTATTTGACAATATTGTGAAGAAATTATCACGTGAACATCAAATAGAATTGAGGCAGGAGTGATGGATACATTGGTGCTTGATAAGATAGAAGAAAAGATTCGTAATCTCATTTCGAAATATAAGATTTTACAGGACAAATATATTCAAGTTTTAAAGGAAAATGATAATCTCAATAATAAATATAAAGAGCTGTTCTACAATACGGAGAATTCGCAGGAAAAAGTAAACGAGCTCCAGAGCACTGTGGAACAACATAAACAGCAGATTCAAGAATTGCAGAATAGATTAGCTCAAAAGGATGAGCAGATTCGAAAATTTACAGAGCAGGCTGATGAAATCGATGCGAGAGTAGGTTCTATGCTTCATGAGATAGATACTATTCTCGGAGAGTCGCATGGAGAGCCCTCTGGAAGTGAAGAATGATTGATTTATAATGAATAATATTTCTGTAGAGATATTGGGAACAACCTATTCAATAGCCGGTGATGTGGATCCAGAAGAGATAAGAAAATATGCACATTACCTGGATACAAAATTACATGAGTTGTCAGAAGATTATGATCCCAAAAGAAAATATGATCTTACCATCTTATGTGGACTCAATATTGTCGAAGAAATGTTTAGAAATAAAAAGGAACAGGATAAATTGGAAAACTTCGTAACGAGGATCTCAAAATTATTGGATTCTCTTGACGAAGAATAATTTTGTTCTATATATACAGATAAATCGTTCTTTTCCAGAAGGCCTGCGCTGTTCGTGATAGCAATCTTGTTTTGTGCTAAACAGTGAACATAGGGTGTTTGATTGTATATGGCGTGAATGCCTACATTGCAGTAGGACTCATAAAGTATGTATAAAATGCCCCTCTTTTAATAAGAAGTTCAAACCAGTTGTTACACGGCAAGGGCAGGTCTTCATATTTGGAAAGGATATAACATGTGGAATATACTATTGCCGGTCCTTGGCGTTATAGTCGGGATTTTGATTGGTGTCTTTCTTTACCGCATTGTCACCAATAAGAGAATAAAACGAGCAAAAGAAGAAGCAAAAAAAATTATCGATGAAGCTCATTCTGAAGCAAAAGTTATTCGTAAAGAAGCTGAGATCAAAGCGAAAGAAGACTGGTACGAAAGAAAAGCTAACCTGGAAAAGGAGATTGAGGAGAGGAAAAAGGAACTTCATAAGATTGAGAGTAAGTATAATGAGCGCATTAGCAGTATTGAAGAAAAATTAACGAAGCTTGATAGACGAGAACAATCAATCGCAGACCGAGAACGACATATCCAAAGTAAATTGAATCAGGTAACAGAAGATGAAGCAAAATTGAAAAATCTGATTGAGCAAGAAACCAAGAGACTTATGGAGATATCGGGTCTATCAAAAGAACAAGCAATCGGAATGCTTCTCCAGAGATACGAGAATGAAGCGCGCGTGGACGCAGCAAAGCTAAGAAAAACCATCATCGATAAAGTGCGAGCCGAAGCTGATGAAGAATCTCAAAGGATACTTGCAAATGCAGTACAGAGAACCGCAGTGGATTACGTTACAGAATCAACTGTCTCTGTGGTTGACCTTCCATCAGAGGAAATGAAGGGAAGGATAATTGGTCGAGAAGGACGAAACATTAGAACATTCGAGAACAACTCAGGTGTCGAGATAATCGTTGATGATACTCCAGAAGCAGTTATCATATCCAGTTTTGATCCAATACGAAGAGAAGTGGCAAAACGAGCTCTTGAGAAGCTTATCTCTGATGGACGAATCCATCCTGGCAGAATCGAGGATGTAATTGAGAAAACAGAAAAAGAAGTGAATAAAACTATCGAAGAGACCGGAAAGAAAACACTTCTTGATCTGGCTATTCATGACCTTCCTGAGAATTTGAGGAACCTCATCGGACGTTTGAAGTTCCGAACAAGTTACGGACAGAACATGCTGCAGCACAGTGTTGAAACTGCGTGGATATGTGGAATGCTTGCAGCAGAGATTGGCTTGAATCAGGAGCTTGCGAGAAAGATTGGTCTACTGCATGATATCGGAAAAGCTGTTGATCATGAAATCGATGGTTCGCATGCAACAATTGGAGCAGACCTTGCAAGAAAGAACGGCATGCCACCAATTATTGTTAATGCTATCGAAGCTCATCATGAAGAAGTCGAACCTGAATCGGTTTACGCAGTGCTTGTACAGACAGCAGATGCAATATCAGGAGCCCGTCCTGGTGCGAGACGTGAAACACTTGAATCATATCTAAAGCGACTGGAAAAACTTGAAGACATAGCATATTCATTCGAAGGTGTGCATAAATGTTTTGCAATCCAGGCAGGACGAGAAGTGCGTATCATGGTCGAGCATACGACTGTGGATGATGCTCAGTCTGAACTACTCGCATCAGATATTGCAAAAAAGATCGAGAATGAACTACAATATCCAGGACAGATTAAAGTAACGGTTATAAGAGAAATCCGAAAAACTGCTATGGCAAAATAATATGTTGAATATTCTGTATATTGGAGATATCTTTGGTAAACCTGGTAGACGAACAATTAAAGGTTTACTGCCAGAGCTGAAAAAGGAATATAATATCGATGTTACTATTGCGAATGGAGAGAATCTTGCTGGAGGATTGGGAATAACTCCAGCCACAGCAAAAGAGATGTTTGATACAGGAATTGATGTCCTTACATCAGGTAATCATCTCTGGGATAAGAAAGAGATAATTAAATATCTGGATGAAGAGAAGAGAATAGTCCGACCCCTGAACTATCCACCAGGAGTGCCTGGAAATGATATCTATGAAATGGAGATTAAGGACATGAAATTAGTTATTCTCTGTTTAATGGGGCGTGTGTACACAGTGAATGTCGATTGTCCTTTCCGTACTATAGATGCATATCTTGAAAAAATTCATAAAGATTCCATTATATTTGTAGACATTCATGCAGAAGCCACGGCTGAGAAAAAAGCTATGGCCTGGTATCTTGACGGACGCGTCGCAGCACTTGTGGGCTCGCACACTCATATTCAAACCGCTGATGAACAAATACTTCCGAAACATACAGCGTATATTACTGATGTCGGGATGACCGGGGCTCAGGATTCAATTATTGGACTCAAAAAGGAAGATGGAATTGAGCGATTTCTCACACAAATTCCCAACAAATTCAATCCCTCAAAAGAGAATCTTATGATCAACGGGGTTGTTATATCTGTAGCAGACAGCAGGGCAGTGAATTCTATCACTCGCATCATGAGAAAATATACACCATAATAAGGATGCCCATGGAACATTTACTTAAAGGAGCTCCTGTTACAAAAGAGATTTTATCTGAACTAACAAGCAATATAACTGATTTATATGATATGGGGATTATACCCAGAATGGTTGTTTTTCAGGTTGGACATGACCCGGCTTCTGATTTTTATATACAGAGCATACAGAAAAAAGGGAGCAAGATCGGAGCACATATTAAGGTCATCAATTTATCTTCCAGTATTACGCAGGAGGAATTGATAAGAAATATTCATAGAGCAAACAAAGATAACGCTATACACGGGATCATGCTCCAGCTTCCTTTGCCAGAAGCTTTTGATCAGAACAAATTAGTTTTTGCGATCGATCCAAACAAAGATATTGATGGATTGCATCCATTAAATGCTGGAAAACTAATGCTTGGACAGGATTGTTTTGTACCTTGTACTCCTGCTGCAGTGCTTGAGATCATGAAATTCTATGAAATCAATACAATTGGAGCAAGTATAGTTATTCTTGGAAGAAGTACGATAGTTGGCAGACCGCTTATGAACCTTCTCATACAAAAGAATGACCAGGGTAATGCAACAATCACCATTTGTCATTCGCGAACAAAGAATATTAGGGAAATTACAAATAAGGCGGATGTTTTAATTGTAGCAATTGGCAAACCAGATTATGTAGATAAATCTTATCTTAGTAATAATTCAATAGTTATTGATGTGGGCATCAATGAGATATATGACAAAACAACAGGTAGCAGAAAATATGTTGGTGATGTGGATTTTGATGGTGTCAAGGACTTTGTCAAAGCGATTACGCCGGTTCCTGGTGGAGTGGGTACAATAACGACAGCTACATTACTAAAAAATCTTATCAAAGCTGCATATGGTTCAATTAGTTAATAATATTTTTATAAAAATATTAAATATACATAATTTTTTATTGACTTATAAATATAAAAATAAAAAACTTTGCCCAAAGATGGGAGGTTGTAAATGTTTAGAAATAAGTCACTGCTTACATTAGCAGTATTGATGTTGATAGCAGTTTTGGCTGTGTTAAGCTGCGGAAGAAAAGGTTCTCTAAACCCAAATATTCCTCCGTATGTTGAGATTTCCGATTATAGCGGAATTGCTCGGCCTGATACGGTTTTAACTGACTCAGCAATGTATCATGAAATAGGAAATCTTATCAATCCTGAACTTTACGATTCACTTTTTTATCAAGAAATATTTTGGAGAGCATGGGATGTCGATGGTGTCGTGAAATCCTTTGCATACAGGATTGGTACATGGGATAGTCTTACTGGCGATTGGCTTTATGATCAATCTTTTGGTGTGAGAGTTAATGAAGATGGCTGGGTACTACATCTACAACCCAATGGAGAATATGGTATCTGGACACCTCTGAAACAACGATTTCCAAAAGCCTCGGTTTATTTCCCAGCAAAAGATACAGCTGATTACAGAAGAAATTTTGGTAAATTTGACGTAAAATGTAAGGATAACTACGGCGAAGAATCAGAAATTGCAACAAGATACTTCTGCAGTTGGTCGGATATTCCCAGCTCCAATGTTGATACTTCGCAGGGTAGAATAGACTCCTTGCGAGTTGGTGCTGCAGTATTGTTCAAATTCCATGTCATTAATGACGAAGATCCTTTTGGATATGGTTCTGAAGCAGCATACTTTAAATATCGTCTGATGTATTATCACAACCTTGGAACAGATACACTCGAAATAAATAATGTCGGTCCCGCGATTGATAGCACAGAATGGTATACGACTGAAAACTATCCCAACAGAGATGAAGTGCTGCTGATGAAAGAGTATCATGACGGCAATCCATATGGAAAGCCAATACTCAAAGTGAACGAGAAGTATGCCGATGGCACCTATGAAGTAACAGAAATTCAGGTCAAGACAGTTGATAAAGCTGGTATTGAAGATCCAGATTATGCAAGTATGATCTTTTTTGTTAGAGGATATTTTTATCCTGAAACTGCTCCATTTATGGCTAGTTGGGATTCCGATTTACCAATCAATTTAGGTAATGGTACTCTAAACATATTGCCACATATATTTGTAATAAGCGATTATTCATGGTTGAATTACTTGTGTATTGATGAAGATGTACCCAAGAGAATAGTAGGAAATGAAAATCATTTCGCCGATCAATTTTATATGTCAATTGACTCAACAATAAGTGCTATTTGGTCTGAGAATGTTGAAGTATATATGGAGTGGCAATACTTGGGTGAATACGAATATGCTGGTGTTGATAGAGGTAAGATAATAGCAAATCATACCTATTTTTACGATGCCAATCTTGATGAATATACGCAATATTACTGCGATGTTGAATACATGGACATACAGCTTGATGGAGGAACTGACGGTTTACCACCAGTTGGAACTGTCATTACTGATAATGATACCGGTGAGCACTGGATGAGAATTCCCATCTACGAGGAACAGAGTTGTAAGATCTTTAATCTATCTCCCGGTGAACATACGTTCAGTGTACGGGCTGTTGACTTCCAGGGTGCTGTTGATCCTACACCTTCGAAATTAACATTTTTCCTTCATCAACCTATATTAGGGAATAGCAAGGAAGGTGTATTATTAGTTAATGATACACAAAATCGAATCATATTTTCTGATATTGACTCTGTAAACTCATTTTATCAGAAAATAACCTCAGATTGTACAGAAGAAATATCATACTTAGACATAACATCTTCTGAGCTTGGGGATATTTTTATTTCAAATAAAGAGATGAGAAATGAAACTAATCCTGGTGTTCAACCCTATTTTGCACCTTCTGATATTCATCAATATAAACTAATTATATGGTATTCAAACAAACCTCAAGGGTATTACAATAATGAGAATGAAGTTCATTTAAGAAATCATTATGATCCCCTTAGATATTATATGATTTCAGGAGGTTCTTTATTATTTACAGGAACCGCAGAAGTTTGTGATCCTATTAACCCGGCTACAAGAAATTTCCTTCAAGTTTATGGAGGATTAGCAGACACCTTGTCATTCCTATCCCAACTTCTTAGTGAAGAGCAGTTGTTGTGGGGAACTCCGAGTCAAGAAAATTCAATGATGAAAGCAGCGAAGGGATTTAATGAATATAGTATCATTCCAGAATTGAATCTGAATCCCCATCTTTATAAATTCCCAAATGGTGTTTATTTCCCGGAATCTTGGGCTGGAAGTCAACTAGGTAGAATAGGAAGTATAACTTTTCTAAATTTACAAGGTGCTCATACTATTTTTTCTTGCATTGTCGATACTTTAGCTTCACACCAGCAATTTGCTAATGCAACAATTGGATCTAAATATATTAATCCAAGTGTGCAAAAACCTGTATACATTCTGGGTTTCCCTCTTTACTACATGGATCCTGAACAATCAAAGACATTTATCAACATTCTCTTTGATGAAGTTGGTGTTGCTCATAACTAGAAACTGTAGATAGTACAATATAAAAGGCGAAATTTTAGGATTTCGCCTTATTTTTTTTGTAAGTAAACTTTATTATGAGAGATACTTATTTGCAAAAAATTTAAAGAAATCCTTTTGTATCTCCTCTTTGACAGAACGTAATGCCCTGCTTTCAGCTTCTTTCACATTGAGATGTCCTTCTCTATCACTTTTTGTATACACAAATGCTTCAGCTTCACTTTGAGTATCAACAATAACGATAGACAATTCCCAACGAACGAATTCTTCATCACGCTCAAGGTCGATTTCAGAAATTGAAAGAGAGCTTTCAATAGAAAAATCAATGTAGTCAGTATCAGATTGAGAATCAAATACAGAAAAACCAAAATTATTGAATACCTCTTTTAGATAATCATCCAGATAATGTTTGTAATCACCTGAACTTGTGACAACCACATGAATTGTCTTTGCAAAACTTTTTCTTTCGGATACCAATTTTTCAAGTGAAATGGGAAGTACCGCTGTGGTGTGGGAAGGGGATATGATTCGGAGTTGAGCATTGAGGATCTCATTTGCTTCGGCCAGTTCAATAGCGTCACTGAGGTAGGTCAGTTTATCAAGCTTTGAAGTGCTGTTCTGGTAATCAGTATAAAATTGCTCTATCTTACGATTATTTTCCTGTATCTCGCTATGATAAATATCCTCTGTCTCAGATCGCTTGAGATATGCTATCACATAATATTCTCCTGAATTTGGATCGAAATATGTCTCACCAATTTTCACATTTTTCAATGTCTGTTCACTCTGGATTTGTGTAAGATTACGCATCTTTTCTTCTGCAGAAAGAGAGGTTTTATCGCCTACGGTGGTTTCTTCAAATTTCTGAACAAGCGTCTGGTCAGATTTTATCTCAGCCTCGAATATTCTCGAAAGATTAGAAAACGCATCTTTCTCTGCGGCCTTTTTTGTGTCTCCGCTTCCTACTGCAGACAAATAATATGCATCTTTGTATTCTTTTTGAGGATTATTGATCCAGTCCGGTGCTTTGTTCTTTTTTGCGGTGACCACCGAGGGTGAACAGGACATGAAAATAAGTGCGAGTAATAAAATAAATTTTTTCATACTATATCCTAATCTAAATAAAATGATTCAAATAGTTGCAAGCCATCTTTTGTGATCCTTTGTTCATTCCTGAGATCCGAATATATAAGCTTGTTATTTTTATCATAATAATTTATACGAATGTTGTATACACCTTCGTTCAAGAAGATATTACCCACAAATGCCTTTGCTGGAAAGAAACGAGAGATTCTCAGATCAGCATTCTCGGTTGCATCAACACCTACATCTGTTGCTACCATTGCAATTTTACCAAAGAGATTATCACCTAGCTGATTCACCATCTCCTGCTTTGCTTTTTCTGCGAGAAGCCCTTTTACGACTGTGCGAGTGATCGTTTTAAGATATATAAGAGGTTCTTTGATTTTATAGGTGATAAATGCAACCTGTTCCATACTCTCAAGGGGAATCATTTCTTCTACCATCTGGTCATTCACAAAAACTTTTATCTTTGCAACATCAGTTCCGATTAAATCCAAGTATGGTAGATCGAACTTGAAGTGATATCCCGGCTCCATATCTTCCCATTCGATTATATCAAATGTACCAACGAATTTATCTGTTTCATTAACTTGTTCTTTCGGTTGGCCAGAACTTTGAATAGAAGAAGAATTTTTAGATTTCGTTTCGGGCGCAGAGGTACTTGAAGGTTTACTTTTTTTGACCTTTTCAAGATCCTCTTCAGTTAATTCTTGCTTTGTGGCAATTATGAGCATATCCTTTTCAGTATGTATCCATAGGGTGTTAGATTTTTTATCTGGAGAGTTACCAACAAATGAGATGAAGTAGAGAGGAATGCTGTCAGTTCTTGCAATATGTGAGTCAAGTGAAGGAACATCAAAATTATAAACTGTTGGTTGATTTTCTATTGCTTCTTGAATTTTTTTCAGATCAATCCTCGCATCATCAAACTTTTTCTCAGCTTGATAGAGAAGCATACTGAGATAACGTGCAAGTGCTGAATTATAGAATTTAACATCCCCGATTTTGAATTCTTTTTTCTTATCTTCTGACTTATTATACTCATCAACAATTTTTTTATATTTGTCTTCGAGGAGATTAAGTTTGTTATTGATTCTTCTGATTTCTACAAATGCATCTTCGGTATCATTCATATGGAGATAGTTCAAAGCTTTAAAGACATTGAGATAAATATCTTCATAATCTTCACCAAAATAATCAAGTGCGTTATCATTTAGCAGTATTGATGCTGCAGCTTTACCGATACTCTTTGTGTAGAGTTCTTCAATGGCATATTCAGCTTTCTCAAGGTATTCATTACTTTTTTTGTAATCTCCGATATAATGATACAACATACCAGCATCGAGGTAGAAGAGAACTTTTTCTTTTTCCTTGTAGTGTTTTTCTTTTGCTTCTTCGATCTGCGTCAGGCAGGTTCTGAAATCATTCACACGAAGGTTTTCCATCATCCCTGCATATTGTGTTTTTGTGGTTTTCGTGCTTGCGCAACTTATCATCATAGTCGCGATAAGAGCACAGGCAATAGAACTAAAGATTAATTTTTTCATGATTATTACCATTTAAGTTTAGATTGTCCGACCAACTTTTTGATCTTCTTGCTTCCCATCCAGACGATTTCATTTGTTTCTAGGTTCACAAGGTTCATATCAGCCTGGTAGTAGACTACTTTTTTCCCATCAGCTATATCCGAGATGGAGGAGAGGGTGCCCTGTAGCATAAAATCTGCACCAAGTTCCTGAGCAAGTCTCTTGGCAGTCTCCTCTGATGCCTGACTTTGCTGGTTCAAGCGTTCATCACGTAGCTCATCTCTTTGTTCTTTGCCAGCAACAAAACGAACCTGGCCAGAATTAATTAGTTCCCGCTCGATGTCCAACGCAAAAGTTTCTGTGTTAATATGTTCGTCTGTTTTGTTTGCGATTGTGCCGACAATTACAATTGGTTTTTCATCGTTTTCATTCATCCAGTTATACAGCCAGTTGGCATCAAGAACATCTTCAATGATCTTTTCCGAAACCATTCTTGCATCAGCATCATTCCAGCGACCGCTCAGGTCAATAGTTTCATCCACACCTACTCGAGACACAGTTTTGGTTGGACCACCACAGGAAACGAGAAGGGCTATAATTGCGATAAAGATCATGCAATTTTTTATCATGTTATCCTCCTGATAATTTTTATAAAAGCTATTTTTTATCGAACCTAAATTTTGTCAAGAATGTGTAAGAAAGAATTGGAATACCCTAAAAAATTTCCAGATTGATGGTACATGTGAATCATAGCACGAGCTTTATTCTTGAATACAGATTGAACATGCCGCTCCTATGGAGCTTGATGGTTTTTTTTATCAACCTACCGAACACTTACGTATTCGGCAAAGTACATATCACGCCTACGGCGTTACAAGGGTGTATATTGATTTAATTTTGTGATCGATTAG
>Ga0136651_10000187_pt1 | contig 31857 bp, 19 predicted proteins | sample Mar14236cmmetaG_FD_94867 | JGI IMG/M metagenome (GOLD analysis project Ga0136651, IMG submission 94867) | Marine hydrothermal vent microbial communities from Guaymas Basin, Gulf of California to study Microbial Dark Matter (Phase II) - Marker... ... | reverse complement strand
CCACAAGGGATTGCCCCTACGGGCGGTTCGTAGGGGCAATCCCTTGTGGTTGCCCTTTGCGGTAAAATACCTGTTTATTTGTGCTTCAGTACTTAATATTATAGATATACTTAGCATCGCCATAAATTGCGCTTTTAAGATTTTCGTTCCAAATTGCGTGTTTTTTGGAGTGCAAAATTTATTTTGCGTGTTTTTGGAGTGCAAAATTTATTTTGCGTGTTTTTTTTCGTTCCTCTGTTATTTTGCGAGGGCTTGATAATAGCGACCTTATGACGATGCTAAGTATAGCTCAAAAAATTAATGGGGCAGGCACAAAAACACGCTACCCACCCTACGCGATATTAACAACAAACATTAATGGGGCAGGCACAAAAACACGCTACCCACCCTACGCGATATTAACAACAAACATTAATGGGGGGCTGCAAAAACACGCTACCCATCCTACGCTATTCAATCATGACTTCAGTTATCTACCCATAAACGATTCCAGATGCAAGAACAATTGGGTTCTATCCATCTTGACACCGTTGAGGTTTTCGCGACGGAAGAATTTGTCTATTCCAATCTGTGCTTCTGTTTCGTCAATGGAGCCATTACCATCAAGATCACCTGGCCGGTTAGTTACAATGAGACTGGCTCGGGCAATATCAGCATTTTGATCACGACAACTGATACTGGATTGCGTACCGACTTCAGTTGCTTGCGGTAATACCATGATGTGGTGATTACCCCGTTCGACGACTTGCACGTTTTCAGGTAGCCAGTCGCAAATACCGGCACCCCCTAAGTAAGTGAAACGCACGGGTTTGGAGTCACCTTTGTAGAAGGTGTAAGAAACCGGTCGAATGATCAAGGGTTGTATCACGGTAATTGTGGCTGTTGTTTCATTACCGGCTTTGTCTGTGACTGACACGTCATATTTGCCAGCAGTTTGCGGTGCTGTGATTTGGACTACCGAGTTTTGGCTGTCCATGCTTTGCACGGTATTACTTTCAAATGCCCAAGTATAATCCGGCACACCACGATTGACTGTGAAAGTACGGGTTTCACCGGAAAACATTGTGACAGCAGAAGGTGAAATTTGTGGGCTACTGGGTTCGACTGAAGCTTCAAACTCAAGCGTTTGATCGGATGAATCAACGACGGTGAGTTTGAAGGTTCCAAAACGGTTTGGTGCTTCATACGTGCCGTCGCCAGTTTCTTCATCGACTTCAGCAAAACCTCTTTCAGCCACGATAAAAAACCCCCCCGTGCCACCTCTCACTTTGAATTTGATTTCAGCGCCTTTCTCCACATCCAGCGTCGGTGAGCTCACATGCAGTTGTCTTTCTATATAGGCATGGACTTGTGTTGTTTGGCCACCATTATCACTAAATTCAATGGTGACATCATCATCGGCAGTACTGCCAGAGGTGAATTTGAAATGTCCATCTTCGCTGCTGGCGGGTTCAAGATCACCATCACCATCCGTTACAGTGGCAGTAAAAGGCGCAATACCACTGACGACGGTAAAGCTTTTGGTTTCTTCACGCTTCATATAGCGTTTATATGGCGTGACGGCTATCGGTTGAGTCACCTGCACTTTTACTGTCGTGGTGTTATTTTTGCGATCACGAATTGTGATGATATCTTCACCCATGACATTCGGTGCGGTGTAGATATTTTCACCGAGTTCTTCAGTGCGGGGTTTTTTCATTTCACCTTTGCCTGTTTGCCAATCAAAGGGGGGAATACCACCTGCGACGCTTAAGCTACGGGTTTCTCCTGGTTTTCTGAAGATTTTTTTAGAACTAGTAAACAGGGGTAAATCCACATAAACCACTGTTTCCGATTGCTCTCCTCTGTTATCAGTGACGGTTATCGTCGTGGCTTCTTTTTGAGAAACATTGGGGGCTGTGTATGTCACTGTGTCGCCATTTTCAGTGATAGAACCGACTGTGGCAGTCCATTCAAAAGGGGCTACACCACCAACAACGCTGAGTGTGGCTGTTTCATTCATATCTAACCACACTTTTGCAGGTGTAATCACTGGGACGTTGGCTACGGTGACATTGACCGTTGCTTGTTTACCTGCACTATCATGGGCTGTAATGACATAAGTGCCCAGTACATCGGGTACGGTATATAAGCCCGTTTCGTCAATGTTGCCCTGTGTGGCTATCCAGGTGAATTCACCACTTCCGCCAAAAGCTTTGAACTGTTGGGTTGTGCCGCGAGGCAAGGTGACGTTTTCTGGCGTGATGAGTAATTCGCCCGTGACGGTTATTTCAGCTTCACTGCTTAATCCTTTGTTATCGGCCACGACTAGGCGAACTTGACTTGCGCTGGTACCGGCCGTGAAGCGCACGGTTTCGCCTGTTTCGCTGTCGATAAAGCCTTCACCAATAACGCGCCAAGTGTAATCCGGTTCGCCACCTTTGACGGTAAAAGTTGTGCTTTCTCCGGTGGTGAGTACTTTCTTACTGGGTGTTAGGGTGAGTTCTGCGGCTACGATAATAGTGGCTTCGGCAGTCCGGCCGCTGGTGTAGTCGGTGGCGATGACTTTATAGCTGCCACTACTCGCTGGGGCGGTGTAAAGGCCGGTGTCTGTGATGCTACCTGCGGAGGCCGTCCAATGTACTTGGCCTCGTGCGTTATGGACTCTGAATCCTTGTTGCGTGCCACCGTCTGCCATATTAACTTTGGCTGGCGTAATGGTAAAGGTGCCTTCTGAGCGTTCGACACGTATTTTTGCGACGACACTGTGACCGGATTTATCAGTCACGGTGACGATATCTTCGATATCAGCGGTTGATGGCGCGGTGTAAGTGACACTTTCTCCGGTAGGTGAAGACAATTTACCGGTTACGACTGTCCAGTTGTAGTTGCCATCTCCGCCTTGGGCTGTGAACTGACGAGTTTGGCTGACATCAACGGCAGTGGCAGAAGGGCTGATTGTCAGTGGCGGTACGATCACTTGGATTGTGGCAATGGCCTGTTGGCCGCTACCAGTATCGGTGATAGTCACTGTGGCTTCAGCTTCTTGTGTGCCGGTATAAGTGATCTGTTGACCCGTTGTTGCGGACAGTGTGCCGATAGAGGTTGTCCAAGATGGGTTCGTACAACCAACGGCGCTGAGTGCTAAGCTTTCATTAATAGATACTGTCGCGGTAGCGGGTATCACAGAACAGGCTGTGGGGATGGTTATTGTGCTAATCGCCTGTTGTCCATCGCTGTCGTTGAGGGTGACTGTGTCAGTTTGGCCCGGTTGGCCGGAGGCGGTGTAAGTGATCGTGTCACCTGTGGTTTGGGACAGGATGCCAAGGCCTGTTGTCCAAGTTGGGTTTTTACACCCGACGGCGGTGAGTTGGACGGTCTGATTGATAGCGACTGTTGCCACTTCAGGCGTGATGGCACAACCTGTTGGAATGCTGATCGTGGCACTGGCCTGTTGACCTGTGCTATCAGTAACCGTGATGGTGTCGGTTTGACCCGGTTGACCAGGGGCGGTGTAAGTGATTGTGTTTCCATTGAATGGAGAGGTTGTGCCAAGGGTGGCTGTCCAATTTGGCTTTAAGCAACCGACGGCGGTCAGTTCTACTGTGCCATTGACGGAAACCGTCGCCTGTTGAGGGCTGATCGAACACGCTTCTGGGATCGTTATGGTGGCACTCACTTGTCTACCATCTTCATCTATCACTTTGACGGTATCGCTTATACCCGGTTGGCCGGTGGCTGTATAAGTGATCTCGTTACCACTGCTTGAGGAGAGTAAACCGGAGGTGGTTGTCCAAGTGGGATTATTACAGCCAACAGTCGTCAGTTGCACGCTGTCATTGACTGAAACAATCGCTTGAGCGGGGGTGATATAACACCCTTCACGGATTTGTAGACTGGCCGTGGTTTCATTGCCGACACTATCTCGAACAGTCACAATGGCGTTATTGGGTTGGCCTGGGGCTGTGTAAGTGATCAGATTGCCGGTGTTGGGTGAAACCGTGCCAACGTTGGCCGCCCAAGTGTAATCGCCATTACCGCCCGTGACTTCCAGTTGTACGGTTTCATTAACGGAGAGTGTGGCGTTAGCGGGCGTGACAAAAATGTCTGTCACTTGCACACATAAATCGGCTATGGCCCCCGCGCTGTCATGAACGGTGATCTCATAAAGCCCCTGATTGGATTCTGGCGTGAAACTGACATGCTCGCCAGTGGTGGCCGATAACATACCAAATTTCGCTTCCCACTGATAGGGTGGTGTGCCACTGATCACTTTAAATTCCGCTTTGCCATCGCGTTGGATACGGGCGCAATGTGGTGTTATCCGTAAAGGTTGGCCCGATTTGACGGTGACAGAGGCCGAAGCGCCACTGTTGTCGCTGACTGTCAGATGATAAACCCCTGGTAAACCAGGTGATTGATAGGTGACATTGGCGGCATTGGGATCATCGACATCACCGCCGACGACTGTCCAGATGTAAGCGCCATCGCCCCCTAGGGCATTGAAGGCTGTTTCTGAATCAGGTGTGACGACGATTTCAGGGCCTGCGGGATCAATTTTTAATTGGCCATCATTGTTGAAGGTGGCTGTTTTAGTGCGCCCTTTGGCATCTGTCAAGGTGACTTGAATGGTGGCAGGTTCGGCACCTAATGTGATTTCAACACTTTCATTGTCATTGCCAGAGACTTGGGAAGTCGCGCCATCAATTTTCCATTGATATGGCGATTCGGCACCACTGGCGGTTAATTGCAGCGTTGAAGCGGGTGAGAAATGCTTGCCGTCAACGGCCGGATCAAGGGTTAAGGCGGGTAAGACATTGATAATGACTGTGGCGGTAAAGCCTCTTAAATCCTGAACACTGAGTTTATCAGAACCGGCTAGAGTCGGCGTGTAAAGGGTTTTATCAGCGAGTGTTGTGGACAGTGTACCATTTAAGGTGTTCCATCCATAAGTGCCATAGCCTCCGGCTGCCATAAATTCTAAGGCGTTATCGCCAACGGCCATAATGGCTGATGTGGGCGTGATGCTCAAAGGTGCAGCAGGTTGTAGTGTCTCAAAACAGTGTTCTTGAGATTGTGTATTGGCAGTTGGATTACTGGCCTGGACAAAGTAGCACACCTTTTCGCCAAGATTAACGGTTGGGATGCGCTCGATATAGAGATTCGTCTGAGAAGACAAGGAGGCATTGGCACCCGTTACGGTTTGTGTCATGGGTAGCGTTGTGGCCGTCCCCCCATTGATCGTGTAGACTAAATCCACTTGTCCACCGCTGGTTGTATCCAATCCAGCAACTATCGCATGAATGGCGAAAGGCCCTGTATCTAGGGTGTCAGTGTGTCGCGTGACATCAATAATGCTGACGGGAACCGTATTGACTGTCAGGCTGTGGCCTTTTGCGGTGACATTATTACTGATATCTTGAGCCACAACTTCGACATCAATGCCTTTAAATCCGGCGATTAGATCAGGTATTGTGGCCGTGAACAGGCCGCCACTTTCAGACATGGGCATATTGTCCCAAAGGATTTCTCCGGTTTCACGGTATTTCAGGGTAACCGCTAGACTGGCAGGGCCACTTGGTACATCGTTGATCTCCGTGCTGACAGAAACGGGCTGCTGGTAGTCGTAAGTGTCGGGCGTGATGGTGCCGATCACAGGCGTGGGATCGTCGGCGCAAATTCGCCATTGGCCACTTGGGGTATTGCCTTGATTGGCTGGAACGGTGGTATTGCGGCCGTCATTGTCTATGGCTTGAATGCCGAAGGCAAAACAGTCATTGACGTTCAGTGTGCCGTTATAGGTATAGTTGTACAGGTTAGCACCGCCCGTATTCATGGCATTGGTAGTCGGTATCGCTGCCGGATCGGCCCAACTGATATTGACTGTTTGAATGGTGCCCCCATCAGGATCAGTGACACTGGCTTCAATGTTGAAACTGCTTGTCCCCAATATCACCCCTTGATTAATCATATCTTGGGTAACTTGAGAAAGCGAGATAACGGGATTGGCTCCGATTTTAAACGGTTCTTTGTCTTCACCACCGGGATCATTGGCAATGGGTGTGACATGTAACCAGTGTTGGCCAGGGCCAACATGGGTGAGCAGCGAGACGCTGTAAGTGTTAATAATGCTGTTCGCGATGCTGTCAAGAATGCTCTCAAAGGGATCACGAATATTGTAAAGCGTCCCATTGGTTTGATTCACAGCTTCAACAACATTGCTCAAACGCCCATTGGAAATCCCATAGACTTTTGAGGCATTATTTTTGACGACTGGCAAGGCGCTATTGATGTTGTACTGCTTGGGCCTGTAGATAGGGAGGCCACGAATCCCAATATCAACATGCCTCTTGGGATGAATTTGCATAGCTGTCGTTTTTTCATAGGTCATTTTCTCCTGTGAATGAATGTCATTTTTGGAATGGTCAAGGTAACAAACTGGGGTGAAAAGGTCAAATTGCGTTCAATGTTCATGTGTTCATAAATAATAGCATTATGGTGAATAGAAATACATCGTTTTAATATAATAGTTAATGATTAATGGTTAATGATTAATGCTAAATGCTAAACGCTTTGATATCAGTTGCTTAGAATGAACGTTCACTGAAATTCAAGCTGTAATTTGAACCTTGCATAGAATAATCCAAAAAGCTATCTATTTAATAGCCCTTTTGTGTTGCATTTTATCTAAACTGATGCAACGCTTAATGCTTAATGTTAAATCGCTTTGATATCAATTGGTTAGAAAAAATGCTCACTGAAATTCAAGCCGTTGTTTGAACTTGACATAAAATAATTTAGAAATAATGTACATTTCGAGTCCGTTTGTGTTGTATCTGACTTAAAGCGATGCAACAGTTAATTGTTAATTGTTAATTGTTAATTGTTAATTATGACTTAAAGCGATGTAACAGTTTCATAAAAAGGTATAGTTAGCATCGCCATAAATTGCGCTTTTAAGATTTTCGTTCAAAATTTATTTTGCGTTATTTTGGAGTGCAAAATTTATTTTGCGTCTTATTGGAGTGCAAAATTTATTTTGCGTCTTATTGGAGTGCAAAATTTATTTTGCGGCTTAAATCTAGTTGGTTGTTCAGTTAAAAAAAGCGCAATTTATGACAATGCTAAGTATATTTAGAAGTTATTACTTTCTTGTGTTATCAGTTCATTTGTTCAACATAGGGGGGATTTCTATACTGTACATGGGCATAACTTAAACTTTTTCAGATCAATTTGGTGGGCAACAAAAACACGTTACCCACCCTACAACTCCCTAAAGTCATTTAAAAAAAAGTTAAGTTTATCGCCTCGTTGAGTATACAAAGGGGGCACTGGGATCATTCAATGGGAAAAGAGTTTGAGGGGGGGGGGTGGGAAAAAGGATTGTAGAGACGCGACGCTCGCGTCTCTATTACGTTTCAACAGCAAAATAAATTTTGCACTCCAGCAAAATAAATTTTGCACTCCAGCAAAATAAATTTTGCACTCCAGCAAAATAAATTTGGAACGAAGATAGGCAGAAGCAAAATAAATTTTGACAGAGACGCTTCGCAATAGCGTCTCTACATTATTTCCTTTGCTGTTTGCGCCATTCCCAAGGGCTTTGATGGAGGCCGGGTTCTGACCAAATCCCTAATTGGGCCTCTTGGGCCGGCTTTTCGGCCGCTTTATATTCTGGTTTTTTGCAATACGTTTCGTAAACGGCCGCTTTTCCTGCTTGAACTTGGGCTAGGTTTAGATTGATTTCGCCGCTGTAAACTTCTCCGACAGTTCGCCCATAACGATCTTTGTCAATCTCAACTAAGTTGACTGTTTTACCCGTAATAGCGCGCAAATGATCGCGTGCTTGAATGCCCCAAGGTTTTTGCTTCATTTCTGGTGTGTCGATACAGTACAGGCGTACTTTGGTTTTCTGGCTTCCACATTGCAAAGTCATGGTGTCGCCATCGTAAATCTTTAATACTTCACAGCTTGATGGGTTAGTTGGAAACAATATCTTTTGAACACAGCCACCATTGTTTAGCAATAATGATAGTACGATAATGCCAATGATGGCTAACATGGGGTATTTTTGTTTGTGCAGACGATTGCTCAGTGATAACAGTGATTTAAATTGTGTTTTGTTCATATTGTTTTCAGTTATCAGTTACCAGTTCCACGCAAAAGTTTTTGCGTGGAACAGAAAATCAGCGAAGCTAAATCAGTTAGGAACCGTCACAAAATAACTTGGACATTTCTAGATGTTGATAAAACTCAGATAGAAGTTGATATTTTATTCTTATTAATATGCCAACCCCGAAGGGGTTGAATGTGAATAGCCCCAGGTGGAACCTGGGGTTCCTAGAAAACGGGTTTTCACGCTAAAGTTTCGCGGAGCGAAACTTTAGCGTGAAAAGTTATTTCGTGACCATTCCTTATCACAAAAAATCAGGGGGCAAGGGATGCGTTTCGTTTTGAGTTAGCCGTAAAAACGTTCAACCGCTTAACCCGTTATGACAACGCGCAACAAATTTAAGCAGGTGTTCATGAAATGCAACAGTCTCTCGCATATAACAGGCATGTCCAGCTTGTTTTAAAATCCTTTTTTCAGCGTTAGGCATCGCAGCGCATAAACGATCTGCCCAAGCTACTGGTACCAATTTATCATTGTCCCCCCAAAATGCGAGTGTTGGTACGCTGATACCACGCAATTGCGTTTCAAAATCAGCTATGCCAACGGGCGCGATGGGAATAAAACCACTTAATTTATCAGGGTGTTTGATGAGTAAAGGTAGACTAAATCGGCCACTCATTGAGGGCGAAACAATAATCGGTTTGACGAGCTTTAACTTTGCCATCAAGTCGATTAAAAAAACGGCTCTGTCTCCGACAATGGCCGCTGATTCTCCAAATCCAGGCAAATCAATTGCTACGGCACGATAGCCCTTTTCTGCCATTAAAGCTAAGCTGCCTAAATCTTCCCATGTTTTAGCGTTAAAACTCGCTCCATGTAAAAAAAGTATCGCAACAGGATTGGATTGCCCCATTTCCAGATAATGAATGGTTTTTTGATTTATGAGCAGATAATTGGATTTGATCGTAGTATTCATCATCAGTTTTTCCACAATGCTTCTGATTATCATAACACTGATTGGGTGGTAGTCGCTTTTGGTTGAATGATGGGCTGATAAACCTGTTGTATCGCCTCAGATGCATGATTCAACAGAAATTCCAAAAAGGTGCGCGTCACCAAAGATAATTTCTTCTCGCTAAAATGGACAACATACCAATAGCGTTTGAGCGGAAAATCTTCAACATCCAATATTTTAAGCGTACCTGTGTTGATTTCTGAATTAATGGTATGTCTCGATAACACAGAAATCCCTAATTCGGCTATCACCCCTTGTTTGATTGATTCACTGCTACCCAACTCCATCTCTGTTGGCAATTCCAAATTCTGAGCGGCAAAAGCACGATTCATCGCTAAACGGGTGCCTGAACCGACTTCTCGGATTAAAATAGTCTCTTGTGCTAATCGGGCTAAGGGAATGTGAGACTGATTAGCGAGCGGATGTTGGGGTGATGCGACGACGATTAAAGGATTTTCCAAAAATTGATGAGCGGTGACGTGTAAATGTTCAGGAACTAGTCCCATAATCACTAAATCATCTTTGTTGTTGCTAAGCCGTTCTAAAACATTAGTGCGGTTTGTCACATTCAGACGAAAATAGACTTGAGGATAACGCTGTGAAAAGGCTTTGAATAAATGCGGCATAAAATACGTGGCCGTCGTCACAACCGATATTTTTAATTGGCCTTTAATACTGCCCTGTAATTCATTCAGCGCAGTTTCTAGCGCATCAATACGGGCAAAAATATCCCCACAAGCGGCAGATAATTCTTGGCCTGCCTCTGTGAGAAAAATGCGTTTGCCTATTTGCTCAAACAAGGGCATGCCAATATGCCCTTCTAACTGTTTGATTTGTATAGAAACGGCCGGTTGTGTTAGACATAATTCGGCCGCGGCGCGGGTAAAACTTAAATGTTGTGCCACCGCTTTGAATAGCGTTAATTGGCGTAAAGTCATGTGCATATTGTATTAGTACAACGAATGAGGGGCCGATAAACGAATTTTCGTCTTTTAGCGAATTGAGAATCTCACCAAAGACGAGCCTTGTAAATTGGAAAACGAAGTAACGAAGCAAAGCTTTGTTTATTGAAAATTGAACATTGTCAATTGGGATGATTTTAAATCTTATTAAAAAAACAATAAGTTAATCATTTATTCGTTACTCATTCCATAAGATTTTTAAAATGAGTTTTGAATCGAGGCTCAATAAGCATTGTTTTATAACTCATTGTTTTATAAACTTGATTCAATTCAAATAAAAATTATCGTTAGTATAAGCAAATTTGCTTTTATTTTTACTTGTCAAATAGAGTAGAATAGTTTAGCATGATTTTTTTTGTGTCAATTGGCGATTATTAATTGGTAATTAAATAATAAACTTAATTTCGCTGCAAAAGTTTTTGCGTACAAAAGTTTTTGCGCGCAAAAACTGGGGCAAAAAATACAGTTTAAGTTGCCTTTGTGCCCTCAAAAAAAAAAAAAAATAACGCAAAGGGTGCGATTAAAAGTACATGGTTTTTTTATAGTTAAGCCTGGGCGAACACGCCGGTTCGCCCCTACAACCCCTGAATACGTGGGGTTTGGTAGGGGCATACCACCGCGAAAGCCCTTAACGAAGGTGGCATTGAGGTGAAACCTGGGGTTCCATGCCATGCAGTTTTAATCACACCCTAACGCAAAAGAACGCCAGTTTTTACCCCAGTTTTTGCACGCAAAAATTTAATTACAATCCCATCGCATCAACAGTCTATTGATATAACGATGATCACAGTCATTGGTAACCTCAAAGGTGGCTCAGGTAAAAGCACAGTCACGTTTAATCTGGCATTATGGTTGATACAAGCCGGTAAAACGGTATTGGCTTATGATTTGGATTTACAACGTACCCTAAGCGACGTGGTACAAGTGCGTCAAGAAGAAGGCTATGAACCGCAGTTGACAGTCTCTACTGACTTAAATTTGCCGCAACATTTCAAATATGAAGCTGTGATAGATATCGGTACTGGCAATATGGCGCAAATGAAACGTGCCCTATCGTTGGCTGATCGGATTATTGTTCCAGTTGTGCCGAGTCAAGCGGATCTTTGGTCGACTCAACGGTTTTTATATTTCATTGCCAGCGAAGTGAGAGGGAAACCGCCCGAAATAGTTATGTTTATCAATCGGGCCGATACGCATTCGTCTATCCGTGAATCAGATGAAACTTATGACGCTTTGAAAAGCTTACCGGGTATCAAACTATTAGAGAATCGCCTATATCAACGTATTACTTACCGACGTTCATTCAGCGAAGGCTTGGCCGTATTTGAATTAGAACCTTCTAGCAAAGCGGCAAAAGAATTTGAAAAATTTGCGAAACTGATTTATCCCTCAAAAAAATAGGGGCAACCCTTATGGTTGCCCCCTTATCCCTTATGCTTGTGGTTGCCCCGTTATGCTTACCCCTTTAGCATTCTTTTTCAAGATAACCTCGATTAACCCACCCTTCTATCGACTGATATCGAATAAGTACCCAGCGCGATTTTCCAATTGTCAGTTCCTGCCCTGTGATTTGGATGTCAGTACCATTAAATGGAATACTCCCCACTCTCTCAGACTTAGTCCGTGGTTCTGCACGTATCGAAAGCTGATCATCTGCTGCCACCTTGACAACGCGATAACCACAAATCGGTGGAACAACCCGTAAACGTTGCCCTACTGACAAATTGTAAGGGGCTTCTAAATCGTTCCATTTAGCGATCTCCTTGACGGTTTTGCCGTAGCGTTTAGAAACGCTATACAAAGTATCGCCACGCTTGAGGGTGTAATAACGCGATTCTTCAATCGCATTGTTTAATTGACAGTCTTCTTCAAGATAACGACGATTCAGCCAGCCGGCCATGTCTTTGTACTCGACAGGCATCCATTGTGAATTCTGCCTCTTAATTTCATACCCCGTTTTTTGAATCTTGGTGCCATCAAACGGAATCACCCCCACTATTTGATATTGCTTATGGGGCCCCAAACGCATCCAAAGCACATCATTGGCCGATACGTTGACAACGCGGTAATAACAATTGTCAGTTGCTGCGAAGGCTTGTGGCAAAAATGGGGTAGCTACTAAGCAACCCACAGTCAGTGTTAAAAACAGTTTTCTTGGATTCATGACAATTTTCCTAAATAAAAATAGAGGGTGTGTTGTAGGGGCAATCCCTTGTGGTTGCCCCTAAAAAGAGATGACATAAAATGACACATCTTGAGATATTTTAACCAAGCAATGGGGCAACCACAAGGGATTACCCTACATACCCATTTAATTAGAACAGCGTTAATCAGTCAAATCATGACAATCAGCGTTCTATCATAAGTTCATCAGTTCACCCCTTTCTGCGTAGGGTGGGTAAACGGGTGCCAAGATATTTGTTCTTACCTCATAGCCTATCGCCCGCTTGCCCACCATCTCTCTTTTGTTAGAATGCCGCCTCAAATTTTGAATGCCCCTCTTTTGACAATGAAAATGGGATAACTTGAATTAAATACCTATATTATTTATTGTTAATTGTAAAGGAGCTCCAAAAATGTTAAAAAAACCCGGCCGCTCGCCCACCCTAATGAGCGGCCTTATACTATGTATTATACTCTCAGGCATAGCCTCACCCACCTTAGCCAATCAAGGGGTAAATTGGCTCACCGCGCAAGCGCAATCCAACGGGCATTACAACACGCCCGACGATCTGGCCACGCCTTTTCAAGCCACTGCTGAAACATGGCGCACATTTTATCAAATGGGCTCCACCACCCAACCCACCATGACAGCGGCCTTTGATGCTATCAATGCCGAATCCTTTCCAAGTACCGAGTACCTCGCACGGATACTGATAACGCGCACACAAGCCGGCCAACCGGTTGATGACTTAATCACCACATTGACAGCCCGACTCCAATACAATGGAGGCCTCGGAGACTTATCTGATTATGATCACACAGTCATAGACACCGCCTTTGCCTTAGAAGCCTTGGCAATGACGATCTTTGTTGACACCTCAATTCAATCGCTTTATCCCACTATCGACTTGCTCCTCAAACAACAACATGAAGATGGCGGTTGGGCCGACAATGGCAACGACTCTTCAGTCTAGCTCACCGCCATCACCATGCACGCCCTCTGGCACTACCGCCACCACGTCAGCCACATCCCTTCGCTAGATATTGAATCCGCCTTAGATCAAGCCCAAGCCTATTTACTCAATCAATTAGCCCAAGGCGAAAACGAAACCTTTGAAACAGCCCTCGCCCTTATCGCCATACTCCCCCGACTCACCAACCGTGATGAGATTTCTGGCACGATTGATGCGCTGCGAGCGGCGCAATTAGACAATGGCAGTTGGGATAACGACGTTTACACCACCGCACTGGCTTTGCGCGCACTTCACATCGCTGATAATCCTCCAGATTTAGGCAAGCTTCACGGTATTGTCATGGATTCGAGTAATAACGCGCCTCTACCAAACGTAGCAATTGTTGCCACTTTCGGAGACTCCCCCATTCATTTGACCACCAATGCTTCGGGTACATTTGAATTGGAAGGTTTGAGGGCCTTAGAAGGGGAATTATCGTTTACGCTTGAAGGCTATGTTTCCTTGAGCTACCCTCTCGTGATGGAACCTGGGGAAATTCTTGATTTAGGCATCGTACACTTACAAAAAGTAGGCGAACCGTTATTACTTGATTTAGTGGTCGAAGACGTGGATCCCTATATGCCTCTCGATCCACAAACCTTAATCCTCTCTGGCCAAATCACCACCGAGATCAAAAACGCGGGTACAGTGCCCACCTCTCAGAACATTAACTTGCTGGCTTTTTACGATGCCAACCGAGATGGCGTTTATCAAACTGATTCTGAAGAGATTTTACTAGGCGAAGCCGTTATAACGAGAAATTTGGCTGTCGATGAAACTCTGCCGGTGGCTATTCCAGTGGCCGGGCAACTGCCTTTTCGGGATGCACCTATTACCGTGATGGTCGATAGTCGCCAGATTATCACCGAGATTGAGGAAGAGAACAATGTTGGAGCAACCTCAAAAGTATGTCAAGTTGTACCTCATATTGGTTCTTTTGAACCCGTTATCAAATGGGAAACCACTTTGGAAACGGGAGGAACGGATGTTTCTCATACCCCGATTGTGGGGCCATTACAAGATACAAATGGCGATGGACTTATTAATCAGCATGATACGCCGGCCGTGATTGTACTCTATGGTTATAGTTCGGGGCCAATGGTTGCATTGGATGGAAAAACCGGTCAAGAATTATGGCGCACCGAAACGTCATTTGAAACTTATGGTGTAACACCCGCATTAGGTGATATTGATGCTGATGGACAGCCCGAAATTGTGACGGTTTTTGACCGCTATCGTCATCTCATTGCTATCGACCATAATGGTCAAGAAAAATGGATAAGCCAAGAACCCTTTACTGGTATATCTAATCATATGGGAATTACTCTGGCTGATTTAGATGGCGATGGTCAGGGAGAAATCATGGTGGGCAACACCGTGTACAATTCAACGGGTGAACTCAAATGGAGGGGTAGTTATTATGATTACAGTTATCAGAAGACTCGCGATATTGTAGCTGATCGGGTGTCAATCGTAGCTGATTTAGACTTAGAGGGTTCTCTTGATGTGATAATGGGAGCTTATGTATGCCAAGCAGCGGATGGTAGTTGCCAACGTAAATTACCTTCTCTTTCTGGTTTTTCAGCCACGGGTAATTTTGATAGTGATCCTTACCCTGAAATTGTGGTTCGGGAGACTTATTATTATTGGAATGCTTACTATAAACTGTCACAGTTTGAACATAATGGTTTACTCAAATGGGGACCCGTTTATCCAGTGGGTCCAGTTTATCCAAGGGGTGATGGTGGTGGTGGTTCTATTACAATTGCCGATCTGGATGGTGATGGTAATCTGGATATTGGAATAGCCGGTCAGCAGTATTATCAGGTTTTTGATCATAATGGTGGTCCTAAGTGGCATGTATCCATTTCTGATTATAATACTGGCGCAAACGGTTCATCAGTTTTTGATTTTGATGGTGATGGGCAAGTTGAAGTGGTGTACCAAGATGGGCCTAATCTTTATATTTTCAATGGTAGCAATGGTGAGGTACGGTTCACTACCCCAAATAGTTCTGCTACTTGGATAGAATATCCCTCTATTGCTGATGTTGATAATGATGGTCACGCAGATATCATTGTTGCTAATAGCCAAGGCGTTCGTGTTTTCCAAGATGCGAACAACACTTGGATGCCCGCACGCGGGATATGGAACCAACATGCCTATCACATCACCAATATCAACGATGACGGTAGTCTTCCCCGTGTTCAGCAAAATCCAACCACGTTTCATCAACAACAACAGCTAGAAATACCGGATAATTCCGATATCACCGCTGGCCGTCTGCTCATCATCGACAACGGCGCGGGCCAACCGATCACATTACAAGCCCGTATCGGCAACGCCGGTTTAGCACCTTCGACAGCCAATCTGCCATTAACCTTTTATGCTGGCGATCCAGCCAACAATGGCACAGAACTGGGCACAGTAATGCTAGACACACTCGCCCCAGGCACTTATCAAGACGTGCAACTGCCCGGTGTTTTCTTATCTGATTTCAATCAAGACATTTATGCTGTCGTCGATGCACAAAATACTTTAGAAGAGTGCAATGAAAACAACAATAGTGTTTGGACTTCAGTGAAAGAAGCGACACTAACCCATCACGGCAAAATCAGTCTCACTACCGACGCGCCTACCTATGGCCCCAATACCCCTGTGCTGATTGACTACACGATCACCAATTTAGGAGCCTTACCCGCCGATTTCAAAGTCGCATTACGCCTTGAAACCGTCAACAATGCCATTTTGAAAACCTTTAGCACAAAGACTGCTCCAAGCTTAGCCGGTGGTGACAGCCAAAGCTTCCAAGCGACTTGGAACACGGGCACAACTTTAGCAGGGCCTTATCAAGTCCATGCCCTTGTTGAAACCGAGCAAGGCGAACCCGTGACAGAAGCCATACACCCCTTCACCATCACCGCAGCCACAGAAGGCCCGGTTGTCACGCTGCGTACCACCACTGATAAACCCACCTATCACACTAACGACGTGGTACTCATCAACCACCTCCTCAATAACGCCAGTCTCAACACCCTGATTGAGGATGCCCTACTCACCCTAACCATTAAAGGCCCAGACGGTGAACTATTCCACACCGAAAGCCAAGCCTTAAACTCCCTCTCGCCTCAAGGCTTGCAAGAAATCAATACACCCATCAAGCTTCGAGAGATTGAAAAAGGCACATACACCGTCACCGTTACGCTCAACGGCCATGATGACAGCCTTTTGATAACTCAAACCACCCGCTTTAAAGTCGAAAATGACCTGAAATTCTCAATCGCTGGGCAAGTTCAAATCGACTCCGCGCAACTCACACAAGGGCAAACGCAACGCTGCACCGCAACCGTGACTAACCAAGGCACAGATATCGTCAGAGATTTAGCTGTGCAATACCTGCTAATCAACCTCGACACCCAAGCCAGCGTCAACACACAAACCGCGACAATTGATCTTGCCAGCGGGGGCGAACACACGCAAACGGTGAGCTACGACACCCTGTCGTTCCCTATCACCCATTACGCTTGTGTTGTGCAAGCTCAACTCGGAGAAGACTGGCAAACCCTTGATTTTAAAACGTTTAATCTGCATGGCATACTCTCAACGGAATGCAGCACCGTGTACGCCATTCACGATCAAGATCGTAGCGACACCCAATTATTCACCTATGACTTAAACAACAACACCATCAAACCACTAGGCCCCCTTTATCCAGAACGAGACTTAGAAGGCTTAGACATTCACCCGCACACCCACCTTTTGTATGCCAGCACAGGCCAACCGCGATCACGCCTTGAGCAAGTCAATGCTTACAACGGCGATCTCACACCTATTGGTTATATCGGGTTCAAGCACGTCACCTCACTCTCCTTCCATCCATCAGGGCAACTGTGGGGCGGAGCCCAAGGCGGCCTCATCCAGATAAACACCGACACCGGCCAAGGCCATTTGAAAAAGCCCCACAACCTGAAAATGGAAGGCATAAGCTGGAACAACAAAGGCACCCTGCTCTACGCGACGGCCGTTACCCCGCCCAACCCTCACAGTAGCTTATGGGTTTACGATCCCGAAACAAGCGAACTGAGCAAACATTGTGACAACTTGTCAGGGGAAATCGAAAGCTTAGAAACCCTGCCCGACGACCGATTAGCCTTCGGCATCCACGACGATCAAGCTCTCAGCTTCCACGTCTATGATCCCGAACAATGCCAAACTGTTCAAGGCTCACGCATCCAAACGCCTTACAACGATATAGAAGCCATAGCTTGGCCTTCGGCCAACTGCACTTTTATGCAAAAAGCCCTACAAGCTTTCTTCATCGCCCTCTCCGGAAATGAAGACATTTATCTAGGCGAAGATCGCAACCTGCGTGTCAGCCTAGACGGGCAAATCTACAAAGGGCAACTGGCCCTTGAAAAAACCCAAGGCCTCCTTTCTTCAGACGGCCAATTGCATCTCATCGCGATCCCCGATGCCAACCAAGACGGGATTGACGACTTTCTCATCACCTACCCAAATGGGCAACAACAAATCTTGTATTTTCAAGGATTAACTTCGAATTAATGTAGGGTGGGTAACGTGTTTATGTTGCCCACCATTTAATTTAAATCAATGTCGGGCTCCTTACGTCTTTATAAAGCCCACCTTAATTTAATTTAATTTAACCTAACTTTTTTTAAAGCAAAACGAGGAAACACTTCTAAATATGCAAACTCACTACTCCCCCTTAATGAGGGTAACAGCGGCAAGCGTTCTGATAACATTTTTAATGTTAATATTAGAACCCACCGCCGTAGCCGCACAAGTACTTCATAAAGAGTACGAACAAGCGGCCGAACATAAGGCACGAGAACAAGCTGCCAAACTCGCTTCCACTTTGAAAACGGTAGAAAGCACCTTAATAGACTGGCAACAAAGCTTGAACTCAAACACCCGTCAACGCCGTGATCAAAACATCCAAGACGAAGTCGATGTGCTCAAAGCACAAGTGCTGGCTTTAGACAAACACGTTCAAAAAGACTGGAAGTCCACAGAAACGCATCTACGCAATAAGCATTTGCCTGATGACATTCTGCAACGCCACATGATGGCTGTAGCGAGCTATCAAAAAAACGTGACTACCTTGTTAAACAACTTGGATGAAATCAAAGGGGCTAAAAACTCCTCAAAACTCAGCACAAGTATTGATAAGGCCTTAACCCATCTGCAACCCCTCCAAACTCAAGGCTTTCATCCTGAATTTGATCCAAACCAATTGCCTTTTTCAATACCTAAAGGAGAAATTCGGGCCCCCTTCGAGGAAGCCAGCGCCTTAAAAAGCCTTTTTAAGGCAGAAACCACAGCCCAAGATCGCTTACGCCGACCATCCAAAGGCCCAGATGCGAGCTACTTAGGCGCAACTGAAGACGTGCAAATCACCCCAGAAATAGAGGCCCTAGCCCAAGAACTGGAACACAAGCCCGTCAAAATCTACAACTGGGTACATGACAACATCCAATTCATCCCCACAAACGGCTCCATCCAAGGCAGCCAACTCACCTTAGAAACCAAAAGCGGCAACGCGACAGATACCGCCAGTTTGCTGATTGCCTTACTGCGTGCCTCCGGCATTCACAGCCGATATGCTTATGGCACAGTGCGGATTCCGATAGACAAAGTCATGAATTGGGTAGGTGGCGTAACGGCCCCAGCCGCCGCCATTCAAATCCTAGGTCAAGGCGGTATTCCAACAGCCGGTTTAGCACAAGGCGGCCAAATAGCCTTTGTCAAAATGGAACACGTTTGGGTTGAAGCCTGGGTAGATTATCGGCCCAGTCGTGGTGCCAGACACAGAAAAGGGGATAGCTGGATTCCAATGGATGCCAGTTTTAAACAATACCAATTCACCGAAGGCATGGATATCCAAGACAATGTGCCCTTTGACGCTGAAGGTTTTGCAGAGCAGATTACCAATACCGCCCAAATCAATGAAGAGGAAGGTTGGGTATCAGGCATTGACCAAAGCTTCATGGAAACCAGCTTGCAAAACTACCAAACCCAGATAGAAACCTACATCACCCAAACCAATCCAGATGCCACAGTTGGCGAAGTGCTAGGCACTCAAACCATCATACCCTCCAATCGGCCCACCTTAGCAGCCGGATTGCCCTATACTTTGATCGCAAAAGGCAATACATTCAAAGACTTACCTTCCAATTTGCGCCACCACTTCAAATTCAGTCTCTACGCAAGCGAGATGGATAGAATCTTGGATGAACCCGCCCTGAATTTGAGCCAAAGTCTACCCGCTATAGCCGGTAAACGCCTCACGCTTTCCTTTGAACCGGCCTCAGACAGTGATCGCCAAGTTATAGAAAGTTATTTGCCAGAAGTTCCAGACGGCCAAGAACTTGATCCAAATGACTTACCCACCTCCTTACCCGGCTATTTAATTAAGCTGAAAGCCCAATTGAAACTCGACGGAGAAATCGTAGCTGAAAGCGGCAGCTTCACAATGGGCCAAGAATTGAGTAGCATCACTGGCATCACGCGGATGACAGGTGGTTGGCACAATGCCCATAACAAACCCATCGTGGGAGAATTCTATGCGTTTGGGATTGACTTGCAAGGCATCAGTGCCAAACAACTCGAAACCGTCAAAACACGGATGGAGATTGTCAAAACCAAATTAGAGGCCCAACAATTTGAAGGCTTAACCAAAGATGGTATTATTGGCGACATGCTCTATGCCGGTGCATTGAGTTATTTTGCCGCCAATGATGTCAACCTCAAAATGCTCAACAAAGGCAAGCAAGCACTCGCTTATCGTCAACCCTCAGCGGGTACTTTCTCTACTAGTCTTGATCCCATTTACAGTTTTGGTGTACCACGCCAAGTTAAAATGAGCGGGATTAGGGTTGACATGGATGCCGTTGCACAATCATTATGGTCCAAAAACAATGATGTTCAAATCGCTAATAGGATAGGTAAGCAAGTCGGCATGATGAGTTCAGCTTGGGAACATCGCATACCTGAAATGCTGTTTACCAATGAAGAAAATCCCGGTGAAGCCGTATCCGCCGTCAAAGCACTTGCAATCGCCTCAGCTGAAGGACAACGGATTTATCAAGTCACTTCAAAAAATGTGAATGCGGTGCTGCCCGTGTTAAACATTAGTAGTGAGGTGAAAGATGAAATTCTGGCTTCAGTCGCGGTTGGAAAAGTCGCAACCGTTTCCCAGAATAACATCACGGTTGGTAGTTGGACGGGTGTAGGTTATATCATTGCTGATCCCGATACTGGGGCTGGGGCTTATCGGATTAGTGGTGGTGCTAATGGTGCCGACTATCTTGGTTTTTTTGCCGGATATTTTGCAGCCCTCACAATTGTCGCGTTCATAGTACCGGGAGGTGTTTTTGTGGGGATGTTTTTTTTGTGGATAGCACTTTGCTTTGCGGCACTCGGAAATACATGGGCGTATATTGATGATGAATATGATGTCTTATTTTTCCAAGCCTTGTGTGGAGCCTATATTGCTCTTGCTTTGTTTGAAATAATAGGTATCGTAATGATGTTTCATGGTTTTTTAGCCGCGGCACCTTTTCTTTTTTATGCTCTAGCAATTGTTTTGTTTGCTTACACATATACTAGTTTTCTCGGTTATACTCCGTGTACCCCGCCAGGGATAACACTACTTTGGAAAATTAGAAGACTCAGTTTAGAAAGTAATCAAAAACCCACATATCACATTCGAGAAAGAGGTGCTGTTTGTGTCCCAGTGTGAAATGATTTCCATTTTTGTCTCCAGTCCTTTGCTTTTTGGATTAGTTATAATTACTTTGTTCTCTGTGTTGAGGGAAAAAAAAGTGGTTATCGGGGTTAAAATGCTTATTACCCTGATTAAATTATTAAGTGTTATTTTTGCATTAAGTGGGTTATTACTGCTAATGTTTTTCGATTCAAACGAGTTAAGAAAATTTGGCATGTCACTCTTTATCACTGCTCAATCCTTCATAGTAGTGGCTTTAAGCACATTACCCAAAAAATAACCTTTTCAAAAAAACCGAGCTGGGTAGCTTGGTAGGGTGGGCAACGTTGTTGCCCATCAAATTAAACACTTTGATATTTTTATGAACAAGAGCCTCTTGCAAAACGATTTCACAAATCAAGTGTAAAAAAGTCAATTCTCAGTTCAAATTAGAGGCCCAACAATTTGAAGGCCTCACTAAGGATGGTATTATTGACGATATGCTCTATGCCGGTGCATTGAGTTATTTTGCCGCCAATGATGTCAACCTCAAAATGCTCAACAAAGGAAAACAAGCACTCGCTTACCGTCAACCTTCTCTTGGTACTTTTTCCACTAGTCTCAATCCTATTTACAGTTTTGGTGTGCCAAGGCAAGTAGAAATGAGTGGGATTAGAGTCGATATGGATGCCGTTGCTCAATCATTATGGGCTAGAAATAATGATGTTCAAATCGCTAATGCTATAGGGCAGCAAGTTGGTATAATGACTTCAGTATTGGAACATCGGATACCTGAAATGCTGTTTACCAATGATGAACATCCTGGTGAAGCCGTATCCGCCGTCAAAGCACTGGCAATCGCTAATGCTGAAGGACAACGAATTTATCAAGTGACTTCCGAAAATGTGAATGCGGTGTTGCCCGTGTTAAACATTAGTAGCGAGGTGAAAGATGAGATTCGTGCTTCCGTTGCGGTTGGAAAAAAAGCAACTGTATCTCAGAATAATATTACTGTTGGTGGTTGGACAGGTGTTGGTTATATCATTGCTGATCCAGATACTGGGGCTGGGGCTTATCGGATTAGTGGGGGCGGTAATGGAGGATTTCTTGAGTATTACGAAGGCATATCTTATAGTGTCGTTTTTACACTATTTATTGCGACACTACTTGCTACAATATCTGCTGTTCCAGTGGCCGCAGTACTATTGATTGCTCTCACAGCAATAACTCTATTTCATGCCTTGATGACTTTTATCATTTCGGATCTTAAACTAAAAGAAAATCAATGTCCGGAAGAAATGACGGCTTTACTGATTGCTTTAATGGTAGTGTTCACATTCTTACCAATAATAAAAGGCAACAACAATAAAACAATAATCTTTTCGTTATTGTTTTATTCAATCTTAGTTGACGCTATTCCTGCCGCAAGCCCAGCATGTTTGAATTAATCGAAATGTTATCCGTATGGGCAGGATGCATTATATCTTGTCTATTCTTGAAACCACTTTTTTTCAAGAAATATAAGTGGGTTGATGTTTTAGTTATTATGTTTTTTAGCCTGTTTTACATGTTTCTAGTTATTATTCCAATTAAATATTTTTTTGATCCAAATTGGATAATATATGTATTTGTTGGAATTTTTTATCCACCCAAATATTATGGCCTAAATGTAGTGTATAAAAATTGCAAAAATTTAAGTATTTATTACTGTATTTAGAATCATGGTTTAACCTTTTTTAAGTTGTTGTAAAATTAATATGGGAAATTTTTATTATGATGATCTATATCAAATATGATGTCAAATATTTATTTTTTGTATTAATTTTTCTTGTTATAACCACCACTTATAAGATGTGTGCATAGAGTAGCCCAACAAGGGACAACTAAAATGCCAAGAAACAGTCCCCTAAAAAGGGGACTTGAACTGGCAAAACCTTTGTGTCAAGCTGTTGGCTTATTCTTATTCTTCACCCGTGTTCTATGACGAACTGGCAGAGTAACTTTTCATAAAAATCGCTCGGTGAATATCACCTAAGCTGATCATTCCAACCAATTTGTTCCCATCAGCGACAGGAATACGCCGAAAGTTGTTCTTTGCCATAACTGAAACCGCTTTCAAAATGGGCATATCTGGCCTCGCTGTCGTAACGTTACGAACCATCAGATCGGCGGCTTTCAACGGCAGGACTTTTTTGTAATCGTCTTCCATGCCCTCAAAGTCAATACTACTCATGCTTTGCAGCATGAGATCCTTAATGTCCGGGAACAAATAACGCAAAACATCTCGCTCGGCGAGTATACCAACCAATTGATTGTCTTCCTCAACCACAGGTAAACCGCTGAAACGCTTCAGACACATGAGAGACGCAACGTCTTTCAAGCTGGTTTCAGGGGTGATCGCTTCAACCGCATGGGTCATAATTTCTTCTACAAGCATAATTTTTTCCTTACAAGAATGATGATATTAACTCAATTTTACGCGCTAAAGCGCGTGAAATTATAGAACAACTACAACGAATTGAATAAGTCGGGGTAGCGCTTACCACTTATCAGTTTATTAAAAATAGTACTACATCTCGTTCGTCTTTCCATTCACCTTTTGCAAAAGTAGAGAGGCGATGCTTCGCCTCGAAACAAAACAGAGACGCGATGCCTCGCGTCTCTACCCAATGGATTGAGGATAACGGGATACGGATAACGGTTTACCAAGGCATAAAACCGTTAGCAAACGACATCGGGCGCGAAAAATTCGACAGACTATGATTCATCATTGTCAAATCTCGCCACATTTGATCAGTTGCGCTTGTCATCTGACGCATGGACTGATTCATATTTAGCATCGAGTCATCCATAGTCGAAATAGATTTATCCATACTGCTAATGGATAAATCCATCCGCCCGATGGAACTGTCCATCCGCGTCATCGACTGATCCATATTCACCATCATCTGATCGATGTGCGACAACGAGTACACCATCTTCCCCATCGATTCATCTATGACTTTCATATGTTGTAGCATTGGCGGCATGGTATCCAATTTACTTGATATGTCGGTCATGGTACTGGTCATAATTTGAACCTGTCCCGACATAATTTGAACTTGTTCAGCCAACGAAGTGATACTAGTCGTCATTATTTCCATGTGTCCCCCCATATTTGAATCCATGCTACGTGCCATAGAGGACATATCACCCGTTAAACTGTAAATCAGAAAAAAACCATAACCCGCCAATACCACAAAAGCAAACATAGCCGGATAAACAATAATTTCCCAACGCCGCGTACTTTGCTGAAAACTTTTAACAAATTGCTCCATCTGACCCTTGCTAATAGCCGCACCGCACTCCATCATTTGTTGCGTTGCAGGTGTTATGGAAAACGGTATTTCAGTGCCTTGTTGCCCGGTTGTAGTTGTTGTAGTCATAAAAGGTGCTCCTTGGGTAAAGTGTTGTAACTTGTGGCCTAGATTGACATTTCAGCAACCGTCTCATTTTCAAATTGTCTATTGAAAATCTCTTGAAAAAATGATGAATCCCAAACAGAAATCTAAAAAACTTATGACCCAGCGCGTCAATGCGATTAACCGAAAGAGCGTACAAGGTTTTTTGCCTAACTTAATGGCATTGACCCACCGCGTCAGGACTTGCCCGAAAGAGATTCTAAGCCTAGTTATAACCTAAGTTGCAGCCGACAGACAAGTTTTAAATCCCACTGTCAGGTTGACCGGTTTTTGGACCGGTTTTTAATATTCCTAGCGAAAGAATGACAAAACGTGGAACTGAAACGATACAACGCTTTCTTAAAGTCAACAAACTTTTTCAGTTGAATTTAAAGAGTCTATAGTCAGAAAATAGGCGTACAAACGCCGTTGTCTGCCCCTCAAAAAATAGGCGTACAAACACCGTTGTCTGCCCCAAAAAAAATAGGCGTACAAACACCGTTGTCTGCCCCCTTGATAAATTGATGATTCCGAATAAAAATCTGAAAAGCGATATATCGCTATCTGAATTAATCAAGGCTTGAATTAGCTTTTTAAATAATATATTAAACTCAATAATTGGGGATGAACAAAATCCGTTGTACTTTTAGTATAATAGAATGTTGAACTCGCATAAGCGGTTAATGAAAATCAAAGTCATGTTGACTGATGGCTACACTTTGTAATACCTCAAGTTGTCTCAATAATCACTTCACCTCTGTTTGTCAACTCTCGTCATTAATAAGTTTAATTATATATTATATTAATATTTCATAATATAGTAATATATCGTTTTATGAGTTATCAGTTATTAACTGATGTTACGCACTCAACTTCTGTGTCTATTCAAACATTTAAAAATCTGAATTTCTATTTTAATTAATTTTTTAAATCAATAAGTTATTTAAAAAAATCAGCGATGTAGAGACGCGATGCAGAGCAAATCTACTGGCAGATTAACTTTTGGGCCAGTTTTTTATCAAAAAAAGAATCTGGGTGCGTAACATCAGTTATTAATTAGGGCTAAGATATAATTCAAATTTATTTCACAATCTGAGTTAGGAACACGCATATTAAATAACTTTTCACGCAAAAGTTTTGCTTCGCTGTACTTTTGCGTGAAAAAGTCAACTTTTTCTCAATACAGCAATGACAAGGGAATCGCTAATTTTTAATGGCTATTTTATTTCATGCACGTTCCTTATTATTTTGCCCTCTTTATAATAATCTGTTAGAAATCTTAAAAGAAAATTAATGTCAATGTGACTAGCTTAAATTAAAGCCAATACTAAAGCCAATACAATCAAGAAAATCAATAAGTTATACAATAATCATTGAAAATGAGTTGAATCGTTTGTATTCATTTTTTAATTCTTAATTCTTAATTTCACGCTAAAATTTCGCTTCGCTTCACCGCGCGCGTGAAATCTTAAAATTTATTGAGTCTGCGTTCATTTTTCATTTTTCATTTTCATTTTGAATGACATCAGTCTGGAGCAAATTAACGGTTACCAAAAAGCAGCCGACAAAATTAGACTTTCTTGTACAATTTCTCCAAGAAATCCTTACGACCTATCAGTTTGCAACACGGTATTAAAAACACACACATTTACACTGTATTTTGTTATCATAATATCATTAAAATCTGTGGTACTCTGTGGTACTCTGTGTTCTCTATGCAAGGCTTCAAGTTTTTGCGCGCAAAAACTTGAAGCCTTGCATGTTGAAAAAAAAGTGCCTTAGCCAAACTGATAGGTGCTAAGCCAAGAAATCCGAGTCACTTGAAAATGAAATTAAGTGACATTATAATATAAAAGATAAGTCAGGTTGACTTATAATGGGAAAAGTTTTCTCGTACTTGGTATTGATTTTGACGGCTGGTAAATTCATTTTCAAATTGGACATTTTGATTTGAAAATGGATTTGACCCAATGGGACTGCCCGAATAAATTACAGTTCATGGTTATATCAGACTTTAGGGGACTGATATCAACGGTTGGAACTGCTCAACCAGGACTCTAGTTGCAATCTTTCGAGATTATCAACAGAGAGCGAATGACCTAAAAATGTCCAACTTTGTCTAACTTTTTAGGAACAGAAATTCATGGCTACACAATCGCCTCCTCAACAACAACCTCTGAAAAATGCACTAGACGTTTTTATTCAAACTGCAAGCATGGAAGAAGGCCTTCAAGTTCTTCAACGCTATCCCCAATTACTCAGTGATCAAGCCGATCTGCTATTCAGTTCAATTATACACGCTGCCCGTCAAGAAGGCCATGAAGGCACGGCACAGGCACTTGATGAACGTCGTGATTTTATACGAAGTGTGCGGGAAGAAACAGAAGGCACTTCGAGTTGTGACTTGTAAATTCCGTTATCCGTTATCCGTTATCAGGCTTTAGATTAATATATATATAGCTTTTTAGCAAAGATAATTTCACAAGGGCAAACACGTAGGTATGCCCCAATGCCATTCAGTTAAGCCTAAAAACGTGTAGGGTGGATAACGTGGTTGCTCACCCACTTCAAATGGGGAGCCCTACATGTATGGATTTATTCAAAGGCGAAGGTGGCATTGAGGTATGCCCCTACAAGTACCTTATATTATACGATTTCATGTAGGGGCGAACATAAGTGTTCGCCCTTATTAATTTTTCAGCTGCGAAGGCATTTAGTACAAAGGATGATCGAGTGAAGCTCAATAACGAAGCTTAGGGGAATAAACGGATTTGTTAGTGATAACTGATTTCCACATTTCACTTAAGAAGTTGCGTGCAACTTCTTAAGTGAATCGAAGATCAGCGAAGCTAAATTTCACGCAAAAGTTTCGCTTCGCGAAACTTTTGCGTGAAATACAGTTTTTTAAGCAAATACTTTTGCGTGGAACTGATAACTGATAATATAGAAATAAATACCCCAAGACTGTAGAATCTTATCTATTAATTAATAATAACATGGAGTTTATATAATGTTTCAAGGTAGTATGGTAGCACTGGTTACGCCCATGACTGAAGATGAAAACGTTGATGAGGCTAGTTTGCGCCGTTTAGTGGATTATCATATAGACAATCAGACTGATGCGATTGTTGCCGTCGGCACAACCGGAGAGTCAGCAACACTCGGCCATGATGAACACTGTGAAGTGATTCGGTTTGTCGTTGAACAAGTGGCCGGTCGTGTGCCCGTGATTGCCGGAACAGGTTCCAATTATACCGCTGAAGCGATTGAGTACACCCGTTGTGCTGCAGAAGCTGGTGCCAATGCCTGTTTACTCGTCACACCCTATTATAATAAACCAACGCAAGAAGGCTTATATCAACATTATAAAAAGATAGCCGAAGCCGTTCCCATTCCCCAACTGCTTTATAACGTTCCAGGCCGCACCGCTTGCGACATGTTACCCACAACCGTAAAGCGTTTATCGGCCATAGACAACATCATTGGAATCAAAGAAGCTGTCGGTGACACAGCGCGAATGCGCGAATTGCTCGCCATTTCCAGTGAACAGTTTGCCATTTACAGTGGCGATGATGGCACCAGTTTAGAATTAATGCTACTGGGTGGCAAAGGTGGCATTTCAGTCACAGCCAATGTCGCTCCAAAAGCCATGCATGAAATGTGTCAACTGGCTATCAAAGGGGATCGCGCCGGTGCAGAGGCGATTAATCAACGTTTAATGGGATTGCATCAAAAATTATTTGTCGAAGCCAATCCCATTCCCGTCAAATGGGCCGTGCAGACAATGGGTTTAATTTCCCCTGGCATTCGTTTACCCCTAACCCCCCTATCAGAACAGTATCATGAGGTTGTCAAACAAGCCATGGTACAAGCACAAGTGCTTTAATAATTGGATATGATTATGTTAAATAACGCAAAAAGAGTCATCTTATTATTGCTGTTGACTGTTTTGTGGGGATGTAGTGCAACCGTCAGATACCTTGATGCTAATTGGGCGGACAACAAAACGGTTTACGACAAAAGTCAACAGCTTCCCCCTTTAGAAATTCCAAAGGAGTTGAGTAAATCCTCGGTTCATGCTTTTTCCTCTGCACTTCCAAAACTGGGGAATGTGCCCTCTCCCTATCGGGATAAGAGTGAAAAAGAATCCAATTTACCGCTCCCACTCTAAGGTAATCAGTATGTCACGCTTTTTAAAAACTGCCCTTGGATGCTTGCTTATCAGTGTAATAGGGGGATGTAGTAACCTTCCCAATCACAGCGCAGACTACAAAAATAGCACGACAGCGCCCTCCCTAGAACTGCCACCTGATTTAATTGGTTCAAGCAAAATTGATGAACAACTGGTTGTCCCTGAAATCAGCAAAACAGCCACGTATTCTGACTACAGCAAAAACAAGACAGGGCGACGGATCGTGCAACCGGGTATAGATGTTCTACCCCAGTCAAAGCAAGTACAAATTAAACGCGATGGCCGTACCCGTTGGCTGGAAATGATTGGTAAACCAGATAGCCTTTGGCTCAAAGTCAGGCAATTTTGGCTCAAAAATGGATTTCAGTTGAAAATTGACAATCCCCAAATTGGCATCATGGAAACCGACTGGGCAGAAAATCGAGCTGATATTCCTCAAGATGGCATTCGTAAATGGTTAGGCAAAGTCTTTGATACCGTTTATTCAGCATCAACCCGCGACAAATTTAGGGTACGTTTAGAACGTGCCAGCGTCGCCAATACGACAGAACTTTACCTCACCCATAGAGGTGCAGAAGAAGTCGCCAAAGGCAACGACTGGGAGTGGCAAGGCCGTCCATCTGATCCTGAACTAGAAGCAGAAATGATCAATCGCCTGATCGTATTTTTTGGCGTAGAGAAAACACAAGCTGACACCCTGTTAGCAGAAAATAAAGAAGAAACCGCCTCGCGTGCCCAATTGGTAGACACTCAAGCTGGGCATAAAAGCTTAATTGTTCGTGAAAACTTTGCACGTACTTGGCGACGTATAGGATTGGCATTAGATCGTGTCGGCTTTACAGTCGAAGATCGTGATCGAACACGCGGTATCTACTTTATCCGTTATATTGATCCTGAAACAAACAAAGACAAAGGATTTTTATCCGGATTATTTGGAGAAAAATCCACACCGCCAGAAGAATATATCATCAGTTTGATAGATCAATCTCCGACAACACACATTGTGGTTAAGGATAACACCAAGCAAATTGTGCAAAACAAAACAGCCGAAAAAATCTTAACGCTACTACAAGAACAACTTCAGTAATGTAAGGTGGGTAACGTGTTTTGGTTGCTCACCGATATTAAAAAAGGCCCTCAACCTGCGAAGCTTGGAGTACAAAATTTATTTTGCTTTCGGCTTTTCGTTCCAAATTTATTTTGCTTTCGGCCTGATTGGAGTGCCAAATTTATTTTGCTTTCGGCTTTTCGTTCCAAATTTATTTTGCTTTCGGCCTGATTGGAGTGCCAAATTTATTTTGCTTTCGGCCTGATTGGAGTGCCAAATTTATTTTGCTTTCGGCTTTTCGTTCCAAATTTATTTTGCTTTCTGCCTGATTGGAGTGCCAAATTTATTTTGCTTTCGGCTTTTCGTTCCAAATTTATTTTGCTTTCTGCCTGATTGGAGTGCAAAATTTATTTTGCTTTCAGCTTTTCGTTCCAAATTTATTTTGCTTTCTGCCTGATTGGAGTGCAAAATTTATTTTGCTTTCGGCTTTTCGTTCCAAATTTATTTTGCTTTCGGCCTGATTGGAATGCCAAATTTATTTTGCTTTCAGCTTTTCGTTCCAAATTTATTTTGCTTTTGGCTTTTCATTCCAAATTTATTTTGCTTTCTGCCTGATTGGAGTGCCAAATTTATTTTGCTTTCTGATTGACTATTAATGATCTTTTTTTGGGAATGCGCCCTATTGAATATTGCTTTCCCTAGCTTAGCTTAGATGGTGGGCAACAAAAACCCGTTACCCACCCTACATACCTGCTTCTTCAAAAGAGGCCATGTCATTCAAAAAATTCACCGCTGCCTGAATAATTGGAAAAGCTATCGCCACACCTGTTCCCTCTCCTAGTCGCATTTCCAAATTGCACAGAGGATCAGCTTTTAAGGTTTCTAACAGCTTTCGATGGCCTTTTTCTTGGGATTGATGAGTGAAAATGCAGTAATCTAAAAGATTGGGATATAATTTCAGGGCGACTAACAAGGCCGCTGTAGCAATAAATCCATCAACTAATATTAACATCTTTAACTCTGCGGCTTGTAAATACGCGCCAACCATCATAGCGATTTCAAAACCGCCAAATGTGCGTAGCACAGTCAAAGGGGATTTTATAATCTTTCGATTAGCAACAGCCTGTTTTAATACCTTCAATTTATGCTGAATCCCTGTTTCATCTAAACCCGTACCGCTACCAACACATTTTTCAAGTGGTTTATCAGTCAACAAGTGCATTAAAACCGCAGCAGATGACGTATTACCAATCCCCATTTCACCAAAACCGATAGTATTACAACCATCGGCCTGAATCTGAGTCACGATTTCAGCCCCTTTCTGAATGGCTTGTTCACAAGCGTATTCACTCATCGCCGCTTCAATCAAAAAATTTTGAGTACCTAAACCGATTTTTGCATTAATTAACTGAGGGTGAGCCGCAAAATCATAGTTGACACCCGCATCAACGATTTTCAAGACAATCTGATGTTGCTTAGCCAAAACGTTGATCGCAGCACCGCCTACCAAAAAATTAAAAACCATTTGATACGTCACCGATTGTGGATAAGGGCTGACACCTTCTGCCGTAATACCATGATCCCCTGCAAAAACGACAATAGTTGGTTTTTCAATGCTTGGGGTAAGTGTATTCTGTAAACAACCAATCTGTAAAGCAAGGCTTTCTAATCGCCCTAATGCACCTAATGGCTTTGTTTTCTGGTCAATTTTATGTTGTAATTCACCAGCCTTATCTTTGGATATAGCTTTAATGTTGAAATTCATAACCGTTATCAATGTTGTGTGAGGTTTGTATTCCAAGCAAAAGTTTTTGCCTAGAATTTTGTTGCCCAGCGAAATATCTACCACTCTTCAAAAAAATAAATAGATGATTGAAGCCGTTTTTGTTCATTTTTCATTTTTCATGATGAATTGATATCATTCTTTCTTATAGTCCGTAAGACAAAGTTTTGTCAGAGGTCAAAAACCTGCCAGGTTTGGCAAACCTGGCAGGTTTGGCACGAAACTTTTCTGGGCAACTGATATAAGCAATCCTTGTAGTTGTTGTTTAATCCATTCTTATAAGCAATCCTTGTATAGACTTTAATATCAGTAAAACTCAAAACTGGCGTGAACAGTAGCTGTTCATTATTTCACATTTCACGCTAAAGTTTCGCTCGCGAAACTTTAGCGTGAAATATAGTTTTGTTCACAAATTCAGACGTT
>Ga0136651_10000182_pt1 | contig 32088 bp, 20 predicted proteins | sample Mar14236cmmetaG_FD_94867 | JGI IMG/M metagenome (GOLD analysis project Ga0136651, IMG submission 94867) | Marine hydrothermal vent microbial communities from Guaymas Basin, Gulf of California to study Microbial Dark Matter (Phase II) - Marker... ... | reverse complement strand
AGTAGTTGTTGAATAATGCCAGTTCTTGTTGCCCGTAAGTATCATTGTTGGTATCATCGCAATCTGGAATAATGACAGAAGGAGCTTCTGAGTATGAACTTATAAATACATCTGCCAAACACTTGCCTAAACGGAAAAGATCATTCCTTGTCACTGAGTTTTCCAACCGGCTCATTGTAGGCTGAGATGCTAAACCGTACCCGCGTTGAGGCAATCGACCGGCACACATTTTAAATATCATATCTTCACGCAAATCATTACAGTCGTTGCAATCCTCATATCCGGCTGCTATCTGAAAAACGCGTTGTCGTAATAGTTCCTTTACTGAATGATCAATATAGCGCTGGTCTCTTTCATCATGTATGCAGTTACTCGCAGAAGATAAGAGGTTTAGCTGGCTGTCAGGCCCGCGAAGCAGTAATAATCCACCATCGCTGCTTATACGGTCACCGCTAAAACTGAGTTCAATATTTTTACCTTGTATCGGGAAAAGGTTAAGTTCGTGTGTGGAATTTTCAGTATTCTTGTGTATTATTGTATAAAGGGGTTTTTTGTTATAAGTACTTTAAATATAACTATTTAAGTTATATATAAAGAACAAAATCCCCTTTTTTATGAATAATTCAGGTTAAATAAAGAGTTTAAACCATTAAATTTGGGAGTCAGTTTAGAGACTAAAAAGAAATTTCATACCTTTAATCCCAATAATCCTGTAAATTTTTGGTTTTATACTCCTCAACTTGAATACGATAAAGCTCCGGCAAAATTCGTCCCACAAGGCGCTCCACCTGACCACTGTTCCGCTGGCGCTCCATAGCAGCAGGTGACCCCGGTCGTTCAGCTGTTAAAAAGAAGGCTTAAAAATAGTAGAGAAATAAGTTTATTTGGAAGTTAGTGTGCATAAAATAGAAGATATATTATTCAACATTGTGAATACTATGAATATAACTATAAACCATATATATACTCATGATTGCAGTTAGGAAATTATTCGTCTATTTCTGCGCACATGTTTTATTCTTATCGTTTGGTAACAAGGCATTTTCATGCACAGTGTTTTATCTTAAAAATGATACCATAATACTTGCAGGTAACAATGAAGATTGGAAGGATCCAAATTCAAGGATGTGGTTTTATCCATCGGCAGATAATAAGTACGGATGGATAAAATTTGGCTGGGGGAGTGGGTTCCCTCAAGGTGGGATGAACGATCAGGGAGTCTTTTGGGATGCTACTTCCGGCCCTTATCTGGAAATGCCATACTCTGAGGCAAACAAAGAAAAATACCAGGGACCATTAATGAAGAAAATTATTGAAGAGTGTACAAGTATAGAAGATGCAATTTTTATTTTTTCTAAGCAGTATTGCGAAGACCAATACAAAGCTCAATACCTTGTAGGAGACTCTAAATTCAATTCAATTATCGTCGAAGGAGACAGTATCATATCAATGCAAGACAATTATTTGATATTAACCAATTTTTATCATTCTAATCCCCAGTTGGGAGGGTATCCTTGCTGGCGGCACGATAAAGCTAAGGAACTAATTACAGAAGGTGAAAATCTTACAACATACCTAGTTGGTTCAATATTATCAGCAACCCATCAAGAAGGCAAATATCCAACCCAATATTCTCAAATCTACGATCTTAAAAATTGCCTAATTTATTTGTTTTACTATCATAATTATGAAGAATTCATTACAATTGACCTTAAAGAGGAATTAAAAAAAGGATATAGGTCATTTGATATACCTGTCTTGTTTGCCAAAATTAAACTGTTAGCTCCGATTTCAGGTAAAGATATTTCATCTACTACAGCTGAATTTACCTGGGAAGGCAAACCTTGCTTTGATTATGAATTGATTTATTCCACAGACGCTGAGTTTAATGATAGTACATCAGAATACATTACTTCTGACTGCCTGCCATTGAATAAGAATATAGGAGCAATTTTAATTCTAGGTGGAGTATTATTAGTCATCCCCATTTTAAAAGGCAGGGTGCACATACAACAAATATTGATCCTCTTACTTCTAGTTCTTCTTAATCTCCAATGTGAAAAAGACAATACTGATGCCGAAGAAGATGGAGTTATTATATTGAATAAAGTAGTAGATAACCTGCTTCCTAATTCAACGTATTATTGGAAAATCAAATCTAATCCTTGCAATCAAAATGATTTTCAAAGCGAAACAATTACGAAATATTTTATCACGGGTAATCCAGCGTGTACTCATGCTCATACTGATATACCATCATACGTTGAGGCGATATTGATTCAGAAACACTTTGATATCTATGCGAATTTACCCAGATGGAATGCAGAGTTCTAATAAAGAAAATAAAGCACGAAAGCATAACACTATTCTAAGGGAATAGCAAATTTTCATCCAAGTTTTTAAGCTGCAAACATCATTAAATCTACATAAGGTGTTTGCCTTTTTACCACTGCATATATTCGGAACAGTAGTTTGTTTCTTATGATATTCAAGGTGCTCATTTTATTCTTGCCTTCCTCAGTTCTTCTATCATAATAGATTTTGTATTCTCCTTATATCAGGCTCATATATCTACTTATTTGTATTGATAATTATTCATGAATCCGTCACAAGAGAAAGTTACAAAAGTGCGGTATTAAACATTCACATGACTCCGGATGTTGGCAGGCAATCGATGAGCCCTGTTTTGCCCGGTTTACCCAAGCCAGGTAACAGGACGGAGGCAGACAATGGTGTCACACTTTTTACAGATGGAATAAGGACTGCGGGCCAGGCCCGGTTATTACCAAAAGATTCTTAACTTTAGATAGAAATAGAGGAATTCCCTCTTATCACTCATAAAGATCAAGCAGATGTTCGTAAACGCAATTGAGGAAGCCGGAAAGTATACAAGACCCATCCATACTATTTCAAAATCATTCAGAAGTAATACTATAATCCCCGGAGTTGCGACTTTATTTTTTGTAAACGATAAAGCTTATTCAATTACATGCACGCATTTGATTAATTTGATTGTGCAATCAAAAAACATAAATAAAAATTATTCCGATATTAAAGCAGAAAGAGAAAGATTAACTCCTGACGGAAAATATAAAAGGAACCTGAAAGCATTAATGATGAAATATAAAACAGATGATAAGATTACGGTACAGTTAAAAAACATAAAGTTGAATTTCAGGAACAATAATTTCGCAATACCAGAGGAAAGAAAATACTGTTAATTTAATTTACTGGAATGAAGGTTGTTGATGCAAAAGATTTTGCGGCTATTTCTCCTTTTTTCAAAGGAAAGAAAGGGAATCGCCGGGCTGAGTTTATCATGCGGTTATTATCAATCGATAAAGTTAACAGTTTACATGAAAACTATGGTTCATGTCCGGGACCCGGATTTACATCCAGGCTGCTCGATGATGTTGGTGTTGATTACCTGGTAGGAAATAGCGACCGTCTCCGGGACCTTCCTGAGGGATCGTTTATAACTGTTTCAAATCATCCTTACGGCGGTCTTGACGGAATAATATCCATAGACCTCATAGCCTCCATACGGCCTGATTACAGATTCATGGTTAATGAAATACTATCAAGGGTCAGTGCACTAAAGGAGAATTTTATTTCAGTTACACCAACAGGTAATCATAAGAAAGGCATAACAGCCACGAGCATAAGGGGCATACGTGAGTCGCTCAATCATTTGCACAGGGGCCATCCCCTGGGTTTTTTTCCTTCAGGAGCTGTTTCTGATTTCAGTCTCAGGGATTTCCGGGTCAGTGACCGTAAGTGGCAGGAGAGTATTCTCCGCGTTATCCATTCGGTAAAAGTTCCCATTTTACCTCTGCGTTTTTTCGACAGAAATTCGGCGTTTTTCTATTTCCTGGGTCTTATAAACTGGAGAATACGTCTATTAAAGCTTCCATCGGAAGTTTTCAATAAGATGTGCAAGCAGATTAGAATTGGCATCGGGAACATCATATCTGTCAGAGAACAGAAGCAATTTACCAGTGCCAAGGACCTAGGCATTTTTTTGCGAAGGGCAGTATATGATATGCCCCTGCCCACCACCTTCGTACCGCGAAAAAAATTAACCCTGTGCAAGCTCAGAAAGTATGATATAGCTGCAGATAAAATACTATAATAAATGAAATCGCATAAACACAGTGACCTGATCAAAACTATTTTCAGTGACAGGGCAAGAACAAACCTGCTAAAAAAACAAGAACAGAAGGCTATAACCTGGCTGGTTCAGCGGATTCCTCCATTTATCACGTCAGATTTCCTGACAATAACAGGTCTTTTCGGGAATATGATTGTGTCAGGAAGCTTTATCCTGGCAAGTTTTTTCGACAGGGCTTACCTTTTCCTGGGACTGCCGGGATTTCTGATTAGCTGGTTTGGGGATTCACTGGATGGAAGGCTTGCCTATTACCGGAATAAACCGATGAGGAATTATGGATTTACGCTTGACTTAACGATTGACTGGATAAGCATAATTATCATAGGATTTGGATATATCATTTATGCAGACGGTATCTGGGAACTCTTCGGTTACGGTTTTGTTGTAATGTATGGCTGGGAAATGATCCTGGCCCTGATAAGATACAGGATAACGGGGAAATATTCTATTGATTCAGGGATTATGGGCCCAACAGAAGTAAGGATTGTCATAAGTGTAATTATGATTGCAGAGGTTTTCCAGCCGGGTTCACTCATTTATTCTGCCTGCCTGGTGGTGGTCGTTCTATTCCTGGTAAATATTACTGACACCATTAAATTGTTGCGTATTGCCGAAGAAATAGATAAAAAAGAGCTAAAAGAGAAATCATAAGCTATATTTGCAAAAACCCAAGCTATATTACATGGGAGAACTAGTCATAAAAGAAGTCGTAACGCGAAAAGACCTCCGCGATTTTATCTATTTGCCTGAAAAGGTTCACAGGGATGAACCCGGATGGCTCCCACCGTTTTATATTGATGAATGGAAGCTATATGACAAAAAGAAAAACAAATCGTTTGGTTATGCTGATGCTCTCCTCCTTCTGGCATACAGGGATCGTAAACCGGTTGGTAGAATTATGGGGCTGATCAACAAAAGACATAATTCAATAACCAATGAAAATCATGGAAGGTTTTGTTTTCTTGAATGTTATAATGAAAGGGAGGTGTTTCATGCCCTTATAAGCCGGGTTGAGGATTGGGCAAGAGAGAACGGGATGGAGAAGATTGTCGGACCTCTGGGCTTTTCAGACAAAGATCCCCAGGGTTTCCAGATAGAGGGATTTGAATATCCGCAGTTCATCACCAGCCCGACAAATTCACCTTACATGGTTAGTTTAATTGAAAATGAAGGCTATAGAAAAAAGGTGGACCTGGTGAATTACCTCGGGGAGATTCCTAAAGAATTCCCTCTGGTTTACGAAAGGGTACTGAGAAGAATTAAATCGACCCAGGAATATAAGATCATCGAATTTAAGAATAAAAGGGCATTAAAACCCTATATCATTCCGGTTCTGGAACTGATGAATGATACTTTTTCGGACATATATGCTTTTGTACCTCTCAACGACAAAGAAAAGATTGATCTTGCTGCCCAATATTTTCCTATTCTTGATCCTAAATTTGTGAAGGTGACTGAAAAAGACAGGGAGCTTATCGGTTTTGCAATCGGCATGCCCGATCTCAGCCCCGGGATAAAAGCCTGCAGGGGAAGATTATTTCCCTTTGGCATTTTAAAGATTCTTCGTGAATCGAAGCGATCGAGGAAACTAATAATGATGCTTGGAGGTGTAAAGGAGGAATTCAGAGGTAAGGGCATTGATGTACTTATGGGTGCCAAGATCCTCCAGGATAGCATAAACAGTAGGATGGAAAGCATTGACAGCCACCTCGTACTTGAAGATAATCTCAGGATGAGAGGCGAATATGAAAGAATTGGTTGTAAAGTAATCAAAAGGTTCAGGATTTACCAGAAAGATCTATAATATCTGGCGCATTAACATGAATGGCTGAATTAATTTCATGGCCGTCCAGATAGCTTGAGCCGACAATAAGTAATGCAGCTACAATAAATACGTACCTTTTCATATCCATGTCCCTTAATTTTCAAAAAGATAACTTCCGGGTATCATCACATCTATATTTTTAATTAAACCGTTCCCGGAAAACACAGCCCGGCTGTGTTCTCTCCCCAAATATAGTTCATCAGAGATCACTTCATCCCCATTCTCACATACAATTTTCAACGACGGTTTATCTGAAATCAAGTACCTTACAGGGGTACCACAAATCGTAAATTCAAGGCTTTCGGAGCCTCCGGTATCTTTAAAAAACTCTTTTCTTCTTAACAGCAGGGGCTTAAATCCCAGGCTTCCGTTTTCAATTCTTATGCCAAGTTCTATATACCTGGAAATGATATCCTCCTTTACCTGCCCTGTCATACCCGGTTGCTGCACTCCTTTCATTGCCGGGGTATGAGAGTAGGGATCACCGGGGAAGGCACCATAATCTTGAGGTGATTTATCCATCCCGATTCCCGATCTGATCCTGTAATAGAGTGTAAGCAGTTTTTTTATTACTTCCTCACTGCAGTTTTCATCATCGGCTTTATGAATGTATTCACCTGTAACAAGCAAGAGTTTTGATACCATATGCCAGTAAATACTACCAAGTCCTTCATATTTATAAAACGATCCGCTTCTCCCGGTAAATTTCTTATGCTGAAATACCTGTTCGTAAATTCTCTTTATCAGGTTTTTCTCCTCCTCTACCAGCGAACCATATCTGTATGCTATACTTTCGAGAGCTTTATCCAGATTTTCAACACTTCTGAAACTTCCGTTAAAATGATAATTACCCCTTATATCTTCCTGTATTATTGAATTATCGCCAGCAATAAGCATCTTTTGGAGAAGTTTGGATTCAGACACATCTGCCGTGCTTATATTGTTGTTCTCCCTGAATGACTTGAGCCGTTTATCAGGATAGAGCATAAAGCTTTGCTGATCGGCCCTGTAAAGGTCACTGTCAAACATATTTTCGATAAGCTTAACAGCGTCTTCAGGTTTCAAGATATCGCTGCCCAGTACCGAAACCTGTCCTTCAAGCATTTCCTGCAGTGGTATTATCTCCACATATGACTCAGATATATTCACAAGGTTATAGGCGTTATACAGCCCGTCTGGCCTGTTGTTTTCCAGGATGCTGAAATCAACATATTCAGTTACGATATCAAAAAATTCTGTTAAGCGTTGAGCTCTAATAACTGACATTTCCCCTGAGAATCCATTGTAGGCCTTTATACGGTACTCGCTCCCTGCCATACCCAGTTTATCCATAATCTTTTTACGGAGGCTGCCATCGGGCTTAGCAGTCATTTTATTCCTGTTTTCCTGAAGAATATTATAAGCCGATTCGAGTAGTTCAGCGATCTCAGTCCTGATTTCAAACGAGCCCTCACCTGCTCCATTATATAGTTTCTCCAGGAAGCGCACCATTCTGCGCATAGAGTAAAGTGTTACCATTGATGCCCCATTTCCAACGAGGGCATTATTTGCATCATTCCATTCAGGCCGCTGGGTATTCATCCAGATACCCGCACCCGGGATGAAGTTTACCAGTTTTGCAAGTAATGATACCATTAATTTCTCTGTGAAAGAAGCCTTTAATACATTCCCCTCTTCATCCATTACCATTTTACCATCAGCACCCAGATCCTTGTATAGTTTTTCGATTTTTCGATTCTCTTTGGAATTAAAATCAATTGTTTCGTAAGGATCCTTCAGTATCTCATGATAGTCTTTTATCCTGTATGGTACATTGGCATAGGAAAATATTTTAAGATCAAGCCATTCATCCAGTTGTCCGGGATTAAATTCATGCTGCAGTTCAAGTAACCTGAGGAGGTAAATAAGCTGGTGGTCGCCCCAGTAACCTATATGGGCCCAGGGATCATCAGGGTCCGGAAGCTCCCAGTCGATACCATCACTGCTTATGCGATAGGGATTATAGCCATCAGGGGTAGAACTGTTTAGGAACCTTGATATCACAGAAGGCAGGAATCCGGGGTATGATAGAGCCAGGGCTTCCCAGTTCTGAAAAATATCCCGCCAGTTGCCCTGGTAGCTCATTGATGGTGTTCCATCCTCCTCTTTCAGTTTTATGTCAAAACTGTTCCATGGCCTGCTGGGGTCACCATGCCTCCGGCTGAAACTCAAGGGCAAATATTCATATGTTAATCTTAAGAGGTCAGTGTCACCATGTTTTTTTACCTCTTCCAAAAGTAAATCGAGGCTCAGTGTTTCAGGGAGCTTATCCAGGCATTTCTTAAATCCGGGGAATAGTTTTCTGTTATACTTCTCAAGATGTCTCTCAAAATAATCTCTGTTGATCTCGTAATCATTTTCAAACAGTCCACCCCTCATTGAATTAAACAATACATTGGAGAAGTGCCGGATACTGCTCATACGGTCAGCGCTTTGCTGTATCCCATCAGCTTTAGCCACGAGTTCCCGAAGCTTATCTGTACCGTTTGACACATCTTCTTCAAGGGCGGCAGGAAGGTCACTATTATTTTCAAGTAAATAAACAAGGTTTTCAACATCTGCGGAGTCCTGTTCAAGTTCAATAACAAAATAGGAATGAACAGGATCATCAGGTTCAAGTTCAAGTTCTCCCAGGGTGAAATAAGAGCCTCTGACGCCTTTCGACTCTTTCCCATATTCGATGGTTTCTCCCTGTTCAAATTTCTGCAATTGTTTTTCATCCAAGCTCACCAACACCGGCTTATATCCGGCATACCAGACGGTTGTACACTTTAATGCTTCACTGGGGATTGCACGGTCAACCGGGATGGATGCCAGTCTGAAAATACCCAGTTGTGTTTTAATGTCAAGTTCATTCTTTTTATAGGCATCGAGCAAGGTACTCATTTCATTCTGCATCATCTGGTTTACGCCATAGGGAAGTATATTCCTTATACCGTCGAAGACAGAGACTGAAACAAGATGTTGTGAATTATTAACAATTGTACTTTTTTTTATCCAGCCATAGTTATCACTATTCATCCATGAATACCTGTATATAAGTTCCAGGTCTGCATTATATTCCTCAAAAATCACCCGGTTTCCCGGAATATTTTTATAAATATTCCGCCGGATACGGTATATACCCCTGTATTTATCCGTAAAGGGTTCCCATAGACGTTTTTTATTATTTATGACTGCCAGTATAAGGGTTTTACTCCCCGTTGTCAGGTATGATTCATGGATTTTATCATCGGTATAATAAGGGAAAATTGCATTATCAGGGTTTCCTCGTCCTGCCGTAAGGCCTCCTGTACTTGAGATATACATCCAGTGGTCTGAGTTGCTTACTATTGACATTAAGAAGGGATCAATAAGATGATAGTTCTCAATTAAATAATATTCGAGGTTATCAACAGTTACCAATCGGCCATTGATTTTATCTCCCGGCAGCCTGTATTCCTGCTTATGTATAAATACTTTATCTCCCAAGAAACCTCCTCTTTATTCCACTTTAAATGGGATGTTTACCGTTCCCGCATGCTTATTATTATCTCTGACATATATAAAGAAACGGTACTGGCCTTTTTCCTCCGGGGCGGTAAAAATAATTTTTCCGTCCGGCTCACAGCTTATCTTTGTTTCTATGGAGGGGGGCCGGGACTCAAAATCGCCTCCATCGCCAAGGTCGGTTGCCTCTTTCATAATTTCGCATTCTATTGAGATGCTGTCACTATCCGGGTCATTATATTCTATGAATGCAGTATTATCAGAGCCCGGGCTTAAGGTTATTCCTGCATATCTGTCGAGGCCGTTTATTTCAGCTTTAATAATCTTGGGGGTACGGTTTTCAGGCCAATCACCTGTCCAGAGGTATTGCATAACATCAATAGCTTCCATTTTTTCACCATTCTCAGTGAACAGTCCATACCATGTAGGTGTTCTTTCCTGTTTCTGGCCCCAGAGGAATACGAATGACCCCATACAATATATGCTATCTGCAAGTATTGCATTCTGGTACCTGTATTTCACCGCAGCTGCTTTCTCGCTGGAGCTTTGTTCAATTGGTGCGCCCCATGGGGTTGCAGGCACTTCCCAGTGACCTGTTGCTCCCCATTCTGTTACAAGATAAGGGCCACCGTATCCTGCTTCTTCAATCCTTGCAGCAAGATTTTCAATATCCCCGTAGAACTGCACGCTGAGAAAGTCGATATCAGGGCAATTTTCAGTTATATAATCCACCTCGCCTTTACCTATTCCGGCAAGCATTGTTGTTGCAGGATGGTTTCCATCGATTTCATGGATCATTCTTGCTATATCATTTACAGCATCCCAGACTTTTCTATTTTTATATTGGAAATTTAATTCATTACCTATGCCCCACCCGAGCAAGGCCGGGTGGTCTTTAAGCTCCATCACCTGTCTTCTTATGTCTTCCTTCTGTTCGGCCACCCAGGCGGTATCGTTATAATCGAAACCATGACGTTCCCGTCCCACTTCAATACCCATTAAAACCATAAGATCGTTCCTATATGCTTCATCCAGGATTTCTTTACCAGTTTCGCGTCCGTTATCGGTACGCCAGGTCCTGAAGGAGTTAGCTCCGCTTTCTGCAAGTGCTTCAATATTGCCGAACTCCAGTCCGGCCCCTTTAACGTAAAATTCTTCCCCGTCGACAAATAGTCTGTATTTTCCGTCTGCCTGTTTTAACTCCACTTTACGGGGGTCTTCCGTTGAAGGGTTCTTATTTTCTTTGGAGCTATTGCATCCGCAGGCCATAATTGTAAATAATCCCATTATTACCAGGACATTTTTAAATTTTAGCATGATTATTATATTTTAAGTTCTTTTTAGCCAGTATAACTTCCAGTTCTTCAAGTGTTTTACCCTTTGTTTCGGGCAGTATCAGCAAGATAAAGACTAGTCCGACAGCTCCGAAGGCGCCAAAAACCAGGAAGGTCATTGAATTCCCCAGGTTTGCAAGTTCCCAGGGAAATACAAGTTGAACGAGAAAGCTGACACCTGAATTTATAAAGCCGACAAATGATATTGCCACACCTCTTATCCAGTTCGGGAAGAGTTCGGAGAAAAGCACCCACATCACGGGCCCGATAGAAACAGCGAAAGATGCCACAAAGCCCAGTATACCTATGAGTATAAGCCAGGGGTTAATATCTATTGCCCTGGTTATCAAATCAGTCTGGTATTTTACCAGTACTTCATCACCCAGGGTTCTTGAGACAGCTTTTTTATAGCTCAAATCGCTATCATAATTTATATCCTGTATTTTATACCAGTGAGGGCTGTCTATTTTTTCTTTAAGCACTTTAACATCCTCAGCATCCAGAATGTAGTTAGCTTTTGCGAAGCCCAGTGAAAGCAAACCCATAAAAAATATTATTCCTGAGAGGCCTATCACGAGCAAAAATTTTCTTCCCAGCCTGTCAATGAGCCACATTGCCAGGATTGTAAACACGAAGTTAGTTAGTCCCACAAAGATGGCCTGGGAAAATGAAGCATTAGTTCCTATACCTGTTTGTTCAAATATCATTGGAGCGTAGAAAAACACTGCATTTATACCGGTAATCTGCTGTGTAATGGCAATCACGATTCCTATTACCAGTACAAGTCTTAAGGCCGGTTTGAACAGTTCCTTAAGAGAAATGGATTTTCTTTCTTTATCCTTTTCCAGGTTATCTTTGATTGCCTCCAGTACTTTTTGTGCCCGGACCCTGTCAGTTACTCTTTCAAGTATAATCTGTGCTTCCTGTTCCCTGCCTTTCACAGCCAGCCATCTGGGGCTCTCAGGCACTACCAGCAGGAAGAGGAAATAGAGTACTGCCGGCAGCGTTTCGAGTCCGAGCATCCATCGCCAGTTATACTCATCAATCCCAAGGTAACTAACCCAGGCTGAGGGATTATCGCCAAGGCGCAGGATTAAGTAGTTGGTAAAGAAAGCCACCGAGATACCCAGCACTATATTGAGCTGGTTAAAGGACACCATAGTACCTCGTACTCTGGCAGGGGATATCTCTGCTATATACATGGGTGCTGTTATCAAGGAAGCGCCCACGCCAAAACCACCTATCATCCTTGCTGTTACAAGGAAGGCATAATTAGGTGCGAGTGCTGAGCCCACTGCGGAAATACCGTAAAGAATGGCAGCAGTTCTCAATACTACCCTTCGCCCATAACGGTCGCTCAGCGGGCCGGAGATTAACATGGCGAGGGTGGATGTCAGGGTTAATGAACTCACCGCCCAACCCAATTGCAGCTTGCTCAGGTCAAAGTCCAGTTCAATGAATTTTACCACACCTGATATCACTGATGCATCGAATCCCATCAGGAATCCTCCCAGGGCTACAATGAGGGAAATACGGTATATGTAAGATCTTGATTTTGCCATTATTGATTATAAGTCGTAAATTTTATTCAAGTAAAAATTAATACCTGTTTATCTCAACTGATAAACACGCACATAGTCAATTTCCATAGTTGCAGGAAAAATATCATCATCAACTCCTTCAACTCCACCGAAGGTACCACCTACTGCCACATTGAAAAGAAAATAGAATGGTCTGTCAAAGGGCCAGTTGCTCTGGGCGTAATCTGAAGGCCTGTTATATGTGAGGATAATATTGTCAACACTATCGATATAGAATTTCAGGAATTTACAGGTCCATATAAAGCCATAAGTATGAAACTCCTCTTCGATTGAGGGTAAATTATACCAGTCTGAGGTGATTGCATTACCGAGGGTATGATTATTACTGCCGGTATGAATTGCGCTGCTGGAATGATCCGGGTTCCAGCTTACATATTCCATTATGTCTATTTCCCCGCATAAGGGCCATGATGTTCCTTCCCGGATTGACCTTCCCAGCATCCAGATTGCCGGCCACAGTCCGGGTCCCTTATATTCAGGCATCCTTGCCCTTACCTCAAAACGTCCGTATGTAAAACTTTCAGTATTGTTGATCCTTGAGGATGTATAATCGCCCACATTCTGACCCGTACCTGTTTTTTCCACGGTAATTTTTAATGTCCCGCCAAAAACTGATGTGTTATCTCCATCTGTATAATTTTGCAGCTCATTATTTCCCCACCCTGAAGCCCCGGTTTCGTGAACCCACCATACATTATTCAAGGCTTCACCCTCAAATTCATCTGACCAGACGAGTTCATAATGGTCGAGGTAATCCGGATCATCCCCCTGTATAATAATTTCCTTAACGGCAGATTTAGAAATATCTCCCCTGTAAATTTCCATCTCTATCTTGTAAGTATCTCCCATGGCCAGGTAAATCACCCTTACTTCTCCGGGAACACCCCCATATTCTCTTCCGAGGTACTTCCAGGCAATGCTATCATAATCGCCTGAGCTAAGATCAGTTAATTTGACAAGATTGGGTGAAGCCTCAAGAATTTCATATTCGAAGTCGGGATCCGGGGCACTGTAATCAACTGTTACAGTTTTAGTTATTGCTTTCTTATCATCCTCATTACCACTTTTACCCCATATGGTAAGTGTTACGGTATATTCACCCTTCACAGGATAGAAGACAGAATAGGTCAGTTTGTTTGCAGGTTGCCTGTTTGTTTGTTCTCCATTACCAAAATTCCATTGTTGGAAGGCATGTTCTCCAGAGGTGGTATTAACAAATCTTAAAATATTCGGATCATCATCCGAAACATTATAGCTGAAATCAGGTGTAAATTCAGGGTAAGCATCCTTCTGACAGGATATCAGCAATACACCAGGCATGGCAACAAAAAAGGTAAGCAGGGTGACAAGAGAAAATGACTTAGGCATATCCCTTAAATTAAAAGGTTATCCGGTAATAAGTTATAAGAAGAGAGAGTTTTACACCGAAATATAAAACTCTCTCCGACAATGATTATATTTCTTTTCTACCGCACGAAAAGTTCCCAGTATAATTACCCGAACATAATCCTTCTATTGTTAAAGATCCAAACATCTCAAGATCTATTCTTCGAGAGGTTTAAAGTGCCACATCCAGCCTGTTGCCCAGGCATTATCAGATACATAGAGTATCAGTTCATCCTCGGTAAGCCTTATTATTTGGTAAATGCCATCATGATTACCGATATCGTATCCGTCGGTAGCGGCACCACCAAGAATATTAGGGCCGTTAACATCAAGCACCTGGTTTTTCACATCAAGCACAAAGGAACCGTATTCCGGATCTGCATCGGGCGCGGCATAGTATGTATAATTAGCCGCACCATCGAGGTCAAACACCATTTTACCGTTAAGGTCAACAGGTGGCATATCACCTGCTCCGGCATCCCACCACAGTTCCCATGGGTTATAAGGGGCTGCCATATACCAGTAGGCAGAGCCACCACCCGGGGCACCTGCGAACACCCATGTTTTGCCTTCAGCAGTATTGTTGCTCACAAGGTCATACCAGTCCTGATCGAGCGCATGGTCAAGTTGATCAATCTGGACATCTATTGTCTTCTCAAAAAATTCTGCACCCAGGGTACCCACAAACTTAAAGGTCGAAGTACCAGGGATGGGATAAACAAAGGTAAACTTATTAGTAAGTGCTTTACCGAGGTTATAATTCCAGTATCCGTTCACTCCGGGAGTTGTCATTTCCAGGGTGATTTCGTTACCTCCCGGGGTACTCTGAGTAGCCACGAGGGTAACACCATCAACGGTTGTTGAATTTTCAAGAACATCTCTTTTAACGATAGGCTCACAGGCAATGAATGCCAGTGCAAGAATACCGGTAAAAAGACTTAATATTATTTTGTTTTTCATAACTCTTATTTTTTATTCTTATGATCTAACATTTACCATCCGGGATTTTGCTGATATACCCCGTTGGACAATCTTACTTCCGTTTCCGGTATTGGCACCAATCCTTTTGTTTCAGGTCTGTAAGTAACACTGTAAGTTGCGTCTGAACCGGAGTTTCTAACATCAAGCGTATAGTTAAAAGCAGTTTCACAATCTCCCCATCGCACCAGGTCGAACCAGCGCAGTCCTTCAAAAGCAAACTCATACAGGCGTTCCTGCTTGAGTGTTTCGAGGGTATAAGTACCAAGGGGTAGCAGTCCTGCACGCTGGCGTACTTCATCCATACCATCGGGAGTCTGGGTGATTTCGGAATGCATCAGAAGTACATCGGCAAAGCGCATCAGGATAAAATCCTGAGCTGCCCACAGTTGCATATCATTATTGGTTTGTCCGTACATATAATAGAACATTCCTGCAACACCATCATCCCCGTTATGCTGCAGGGTTGTATATTTCTTATTGAAGAAACCTGTTTCGTGGTCTCCTTTATCACCGACATAATCCTGGGTGCCCATTTCAGCACTTCCAAGTTCAAGGATCGAGCCCTGTTTCCTTGGATCATCATTATCCCAGTTATTCCACAGGTTTGGATTAACCGGTCCCCATCCCCAGCCCTGACCGAAGGGAACGAGGGAGTTATCACGCAGTCCGAAAAACAGGGGTACCCTGTTGTTATAGTACTGACCCCAGCTCCAGTTACCGAAGGCATAGCGGATAGCGAACATCGTTTCATAATTACCAGTTCCAAAGGTTGGTGAATGGCCATCCTGACCCACCCATGCAAGACCTTCATTTTCAGCCCATGGCAGCACCACCTCACCGGCACTGGTATTAACATATGAGTATGGCCATAAATTTCTGAAGTCGCTTGCCAGATCATGTCCGCTGTTATTAATACAATCTTCCAGGTAAGCAGCTACCTGTGAAGCAGACAATGATCCGCCTTCTGCAAGAGGCAGTTCATTTGTTGCCTGGCCTTCCTGGTTGGTCATATAACCGGTATAGTAGAGGAAGGCTCTTCCCATATATGCCTGGGCAACCCACTTGTTTGCATGTCCGTAACGGCTGGTTGGTATACTTGGGAATGGTATGTCAGGCATCGTTTCAATTGCCATTTTAAGATCAGATGCTATCTGCGCATATGTTTCAGTTATAGTTGACCTGGGAACATCACGTGCAGCATCCACTGAAAGTATGAGAGGAACACCACCAAAAAACTTAGCCATACGGAAATAGAAGAAAGCCCTCATGAAATAAGCTTCGCCAAGAGCCTGATCCCTGAACTCGGTAGCTTCTTCCTGTGTATAGAAATAATCAGAGAAATCGGCTTCCTGCATTTTTTCAATTATAACATTAGCACGATAGATCCCGTTATAAGATACTTTCCACAGGTCATGGTAGGTATCTTCTTCAGGGTCTTCAAAAGCGTCAACTCGTTTTGCGGATTTATCATCGGGTCCCCCTCCTCCGAGCATCATGTCACTGAGCAGGTTTGCAGCCAGGTGTTCCATACTGTGTACCCCGGGAGTATACAGTGCATGATAGACACCTGCCATAGCCTCATTGATATCCGTTGGTGAGCTGTAGTAGTTCTCCAGACTCTTTTCATACAGGTTTCTCGTATCCAAGTAGTCCTCACCACAACTGGTAATCAGTACCAGAAGTGCAGCAGAAATTATATAAATTATTTTCTTCATTTGTAATTATTTTTTCTGTTTAAAAAGAGACACTTAAACCAAACATCACGGTTCTTGCCTGAGGATAAAGACCAAGGTCAATACCTGACGCCCAGCTTGCATCATGTCCAAAACTCACTTCAGGATCCATTCCGGTATATTTAGTGAATGTGTAAAGGTTCTTGAAGGCCACATAGACCTTAGCGCTTGAAATAGCATTAAAGCCTGCGAGCAGGTCATCAAGCATATAACCGAGAGTAAAATTACTTATTCTCAGGTAATCAGCATCATACATATAAATATCAGATATGAAGTTAGTGTTCCTGTGCGATGATGAGCTGAGTCGCGGAATACGATCTGAGGTTCCTTCCCCATGCCAGCGATTGAAAATATCGGTTGTATAGTTCTGGTCAAAATTATCGGCAAAAGAACGATAGGATCTCATCACCTGCATCCCGAACCTTCCTGTCAGAGTTGCATTTACATATATTCCTTTATAGTCGAGGTGAAGCTGTGTACCCAGTTCAAAATCGGGATTCGGATCACCCAGCATGACTTTATCCTTTTCATCAATTACTCCGTCAAGGTTCTGGTCGACAAATTTCACGTCGCCCGGTCTCTGGTCGTTGAAATAAGGATTTCCTTCCGGAGTGACATAAGCATCCACTTCATCCTGGTTTTGCAGGATACCATCTGTCTGGTAGCCATAGAAGAAGCCTATCGGCTTACCTACTTCGCATCTTGACACTTCTGCTGTTCCCTGTGACAGTACATGGGAAGGTCCGTGTATAATGCCATCGGCATTAGCGATACGGGTAATTTCGTTATGGTTATGAGCACCGGTGAATGTAATACCGTAGTTGAGGGCACCTATCCTGTCGGTCCATCCCAGTGTCAGTTCTATACCCCTGTTCAGTATATCTCCTCCGTTTATCCATGGTGCGTCAGCGCCTGATGTTCCCAGGATAGGAGAAATAACGAGCCAGTCCCTGGTCATTTTCCTGTACCAGTCGAATGTGAACTGCATACTTGAATTAAAGAGCCTGGTATCGATACCAATGTTCAACTGTTCTGATGTTTCCCATGTAACATCTGGGTTAGTTACCCTTGCAGGCACGGCTGTTGGTGCCGATACTGTTTTTGTATCACCAAAGTAATAACCCGGGCTCAGGTATCTGATAGTCGAGCTGTAAATAAAGTTATCAATTGACTGGTTACCGTTCTGCCCCCAGCTTGCCCTGAACTTGGCAAAGTTAATGTAATCGGCTGCTGATGCCATGAAGGCTTCATCGGATAAGACCCATCCCACGGCTATAGAAGGAAAAATGCCCCATCTGTTACCCTCTGCAAAGTTAGAGGATCCGTCTGCCCTCATTATTGCGGTAAGGAGGTATTTCTCCCTATAGTTATACTGTAACCTTCCGATATACGACATCAGACCTCCTCCTCCGGCAGCCCAGTCGGCTCCCCAGGTACTTATCTGGTTAATATCAGTTTTATCGACATTATTAAGGTAGGCATAATCAGAATCATGGAATCTTGTATTAGCCATCCATCCACCCACTTCCAGGTTAACCTGGTTTCTGTAAAGCTCATTACCCACCAGGGCGGTAATCCGATGATCACCGAAAACATGGTTATAGGTAACTGTATTTGTCCAGGTCCAGTTGTTACCAAACCACATGTTCTGGTTGGCTGCATCGGTCGGGTTTGAATAAAGAGTACCGAGCGCATATGTAGGGCTCCATGATCTTCCATTACCAAACCATGTGTCAATACCGTAAGATGATCTTATAAGCAGATCTTCTACAGGCTTTATTTCCAAATAAACATTACCTGCTACATTATTATTCTTGTACCAGCCGTAATTATGCCTGTAAAAGCATGTTGCCAGCGGATTTGTCTGATTATTTGATACACCTTCCAGTATTGGTGTGAATCCATTTGGATCAAGCGACTTATCCCAGTATGCAGGCATAAGGGGATTAATAACAAGAGCATCATGAAGATCGTTCCAGTATATATTTCCCGTTCCGACAGACCTGTTTACATTATTATTATAGGTAAAATTCTCACCAACTTTAATAATGTCGAAGTTATCGTTCTTCATGAGTATGAATTCGGTGTTTATCCTTGCCGTCATTCTTTTCTGGCCGGCATCGATCAGTTCACCTGCTATCATACCGGTCTGATCAAAGTAAGAGAAACCAAGTGCATAAATTATATCTTCGGAACCTCCTGAAATGTTAAGGGAGTGACTGACCATTGGTGCATTTTCCTGTACCAGTTCGTTAATCCAGTTGGTTCCTTCCCATCCGTCCTGGAGCCTGGCCCATATTTCTTCGCCGAGCTGTGTCCCAAGGTTATCAGGAAAATTGTTATTAAGCCAGCTGTTGTTCTTGAGCATTGTTTCCCAATCGAATGGCTGTAATCCATCATTTACACGTCCTTCATCCAATATATACATATACTCCTGTGCAGTGAGCGGTGTAAGGTTCTTGTATATATTCTGCATACCATAGTATGTATCATACTGGATAACAGGTTTTGAACCTCTTTCCCCCTTTGTTGTTGTAACAAGCACAACACCGTTGGCTGCCCTGGAACCATAAATAGCAGCTGAGGCAGCATCTTTCAGAATGTCTATTGATTCAATATCTGAAGGGTTCAGATAATCAATATTGCCTACAGTTACTCCGTCTACAATATAAAGAGGAGATGCATTTCCAATAGTACCCATACCACGAATAATGACTTCAGTACCTGCACCCGGCTGTCCATTATTCCTGGTAACACTCACCCCCGGGGTAATGCCCTGCAGTGCTTCCATAGCAGTTGAGGTATTCATCTGAGCTATTTCCTCACCTTTTACATTCTGATTGGCCCCCGTCGTCAATGCTTTCCTCTGAGTACCATAACCCGTTACCACAATTTCCTCCAGGTCAGTTATCTCAGGGCGAAGTATAACATCAATCGTGGAAGAGGTAACGGTTCTTTCCTCAGATCTCATTCCAAGGAAAGAAAATATCAGCACATTGTTCATTGAGGCTTCAACAGAATATTTGCCATCAAGGTCTGTGGCCGTACCGATAGTGGTTCCTTTTATGACCACAGCGACTCCGGGTATAGGATCACCGGTCACTTGATCGGTTACCGTACCCGTTACTGTCAGATCCTGGGCAAATAAACCCAGGCTGAAGAATAGGAGAATAATCCCTAATAATTGTTTCATAACTTTTTAGGTTTTAGAGTAATTAGTTTATCAAATTTACGAGAATGAGTTAAAGTATTCCAAAAAACATATACACAATAAACTCATGGCAGCACATGAAAAACCTCACAATAAACTCACATATTATAATTTATTATGATAATTTACTATGCTGTATCAATGAATTTTATATTTCCATATCAACCCATATTCCTGTAAAATTACAACTCATCAAGTAAATAAAATTTAAGAAATACTGAATGGAAGGATCCTTAATGAAAGCCCTGAATAAACAGAATACCTGTTCAGAGCAAAGATATATATTGGGAGAGGTTCTCTCCTTTTAGCAGGCTAAGTTTCTGTCTCAGCCTGTAGCGATTATTCTCAACTGCACGAAAAGAAATATTGGTCAGGGCTGCTATTTCCTTTGATGACATTCCCATCCGGATATAAGCACACAATTTCATTTCCCTGTTTGACAGGCCGGGATGTTTTTCAGACAAGCGTTTCAGGAATGCTTCATGAACCTGTTCGAGGTGAACTTCGAAAACTTTCCAGTAATCTTCACTGTCGATATCTTTTTCAATGTGCGAAATCAGGCGTTTGATATGATGTTTTATTTCTGAATTATCATGAAGTGAGTTTATTTTCAGCATTTCACTTTTTATCTTCATGAGAGATTTGTTTTTCTGGAGTATGTTCATTGTTGAATTCGCCAGTTCTTTTTCCTTAAAGTTCATTTCGCTTCGCAGTCTTTCATTTCTCATCCTGATAAGTTCCTTTTCCGTTTCAAGAGCCTCGTTTTTCAATTTTTCCTCCCTTGCCCTGTAACTTTCCTGTTGCTTACGTTTTTCATTCTGCCTGTTTATTTCTATCCTGAGGTTAAAGAGATAAATGATAAAAAATATCAGGATAAGACAGAGTATTACATAGCTAATTTTTGCTGCCCGTGTCCTGTACCAGGGAGGCAGGATCCTGAAAGTAAATATCAGCGGTTCTGACTGGACGCCAAAACTGTTTCTTGCTTTTACTAGAAACTGATAATTTCCTTCCCTCAATTTTGCAAATTGCCGGCTTGTATTCCTGTTCCATGAAGTAGCCTCAAGATCATAATTTGAAAGGTAGGTTGAATATTCAACAAAACCTTCCCTGAAATAAGACGCAGCATAGTTTATGTCAATCTGGTTATCCCTGAAGGCGTATTCAGGAATTATTTTCTGCTGTTTTCCGCCTGTTGCGCCATCCTGGCTCAAAATATACTCTGTTGTATCTGAAGCACCTTTAAAAGACCTGACATGAACTTTAAAAGGCTTTGCGAATTCCATTCCTTCCCGGACTGAATAGTGGGCAAAGCCATCCTCAACTCCGAAAAGGACATTGTTTCTATCAATTACATATACTGATTCAAAACTTGGTACAAGTTTATTTTCAAGCTGGATAAACGGGAAATCAACTTTATTGAAGGTTTCATCCTCCATAAATCTGAGAACGCCCATACTACCATCAATGAAATACCAGATATTTCTGAACCGGTCCTGTATTAACCTGTTGGGAAAGTTATTGTCAAAATACACATCAAGGCGGTTATATTTTTCAATTTCTCCTGACTCATTGACACGGCATATACCGTTATTACTTATAACAAGCAATTCATTTTCTACAACAGCAATTACTGGAGCAGGTCCTATTTCCGGATAATCCTCTACGGGGAAAGTCTCCAGGTTAATAACGCGGGAATAGTCCTCATTAAACTCAAGGCTGAAAATTCCTTTATATCCATGTGATATCCACAATTTACCGTCGGGGGACCATTCAATATATCTTGAAGACTCATCGAATCCTTCAACCGTCACTTTATAACGCCATTCATCATTATGTTTTTCCAGCAATATTAAGCCACTGTAAGTTCCCGCTATTAGTAAGTCATTTTTACCGGGTACTTCCCTGAAAGTCCATGCACCATTAACCCGGGCAGGGGTTATAAAGCCGGCTTCATCTCCTTTGATCTCCAGAACTCCGAGATTATGACCACAGAGAATCGTATTACCGCTTTTAAAAAGGCTCCAGACCTGCCCATCGGTTCCCGGTATTTTTATAAAATCATGCCTGTCTTTTAGCGGGTTAGCGAAGTAATCATCAGCAATGGCAAACAGTCCCTGGTTTGTACCAAAATACCACTGTTTATTATTGCTATTAATTGCATAACCTGTTCCCAGGTCATAGTAACCCTGGATAAATGTAATACCTGATCTCAGGTTTATTTTTACAATTCCATTGTCCAGGCCACCCCACACATTTCCATCCCTGTCAACAAAGAGACTTAAAACAGTATTATTATTCAGGCCCTTATCTTTTCCGACCTGATGTATAATATTACCGGACCTGTCAGTAATTATCACACCTGATTGTATAGTACCAAAAACCAGGTATCGCTTTTCAAAAGTTGTGGCGCAATAGATATTGGCTGTTTTTAGCACTTCATTGGCAGGCACATTCCATCTTTGTATCCTTTGCATATCCCAGATAAACAAACCATCGGTCAATGTGCCTATTACTATGATATTTTCCGAAATGGGTAATATTGATGTAACTAATTTATCTTTAAGTATATCGCCACCTGTCACGGGATAAATGTTTTCACCTCTGACTTCCATCAGGCCTACTGTTTCATCGTATACAAGCATCAGGCCGTTTACAAGAAAAGAACCTGTGAACCCTGACCCGGAAGGGATCACCTTCAGTAGTGAATCATTTTCAAAAATGCACAATGCCTGCTCACTATGAAAAATAATCTTACCGTTCCAGCTATGGATATTCCAATAGTCGGCATAGGACCTGAGTTCATCATCAGCCAGTGATGTAAAGCTCAGATTCTGGTTATTTTCGGAACTGAAATAGCCCAGTTCCCCGAAGGTACCTGCATAAATTCTGTCTCCTATGCTCTTCACACTTCTTATTACATAAGCACCCATATCCTGGTATAGTTTCCACCTCACCCCGTCATATTCAAGAACACCATCGTTATTGGCAAAATAAAGCATATCGTTATGGCCCTGTGTTATACACCAGTTTTGGGTAGCAGCGCCATATGCCCTCCTGCTGAAATACTCAGTCTGAGGAATTCCATAAGCTTTATCCTGTGCCTTGGAAGGTGTAAATCCCGGCAGGCATAAAATGAATGCAAGCACTCTTATAAACACATTTTTTTCATTCAGCCAGTGGGTCATAACAAAAACTGTAATTTATAACAAAAACTATTCACTGAAATCATAGTAGCTGCCTGGCGTTCTCCAGTTGTTCAGGTGTACCTATGTCGACCCAGTACCCCCTGTCGTACCTGAATGCTATAACCCTGCCCGTTGTTGTTGCTTTCAGTATTATTGATGTCATTGTATATTTCCCTTTCTCCATAAAATCAAATATTCCCGGGTCATAGACTGATATTGCCATTGAAGGGAGCTCATGCAGGTTCATAGGTTTTTCAACGGTAATTATATCTATATTGTTTTCCCTGTTTGTCCATCCCCTTATTACACCTTCATCATCAACGAGAAAAGCGCGATTACCCTTACGATTACGCAGGGCTATTGTTGCAATTGCCCCCTTACGTTTGTGGTATTCATACATTTTCTCCAGGTTAAGGTCTGTAAGTATATCACCATTATATACCAGGAAGGGTTTTTCAGCAAAGAAATCCCTTACCCTGTAGATGCCTCCACCTGTCTCCAGCAGTTCACCCGTTTCATCAGATATGCTTATTTTCACATTGAGTTTTTCCTGGAGTTCCTTCGCTGCTTCCATGATTTTGCCTGCCAGGTGGTGGACATTGATAATTATGTCATTAAAGCCATGGCTATCAAGTTTTAAAAGTATTCTTTCAAGTACTGTGATACCATTGATATCAAGCAGGACTTTTGGTGTGTCCTTACCTATTTCACCAAGCCTTGTACCGAGTCCGGCAGCCATTATCATTGCTTTCATCAGTTATCCTTATCTCTATGATTTACTTTAATTTCAATCCCGTCAATTTTCATAAGGCTTTGAGCGAGCTGTTCGGCGCAGTAAACCGACCTGTGTTTCCCTCCCGTACAACCAAAGGAAACGGCCAGTGAATTATAGTCTTTTTCAATATAACTTTTCACCGAACGCATAACCATACGTGAAACATCATCCATAAATTCTTTCACATGGTTTTGTGATGTCATATATTTCTTAACCGGTTCATCCAGTCCTGTCATGTTTCTGAGCTTATCAATTTTCCCGGGATTGGGCAATCCCCTGCAGTCGTATATAAATCCCCCGCCATGTACTTTGTCCTGCGGCATGCCATTCATATATGAAAAGCTTGCAATCCTGACTATAAGCCTTTCGTGTTCCTCGAGTTCAGCGAACATATCCAGCCCTGGCAGTTCTTTGAATACACGGTACAGTTCCGGCAATTTGAGCCTGAACTGATCCGATTCTATAATATTATTAAGTATCCTGATCCCGGGAATAATACTCTGAACAAATCCAGGTTTCTGCTCATATAAACCGCGATAACCAAAGGCTCCCATAGCCTGCATAATCCTAATAAGTACAAAACCATAGTAATACTTTCTGAAGTCCGATTCACTGCCGGATGTTTTCTTACAGAACAATTTAATATAATGTTCAATAAGTATTTCCCTTGCTTCCTGGGGCACATGGGCCTTAGGATCATATAGCAATGAAGCGGGATCATACTGGGCGCTTCCCTTCCTGCCACCCTGGTAATCGATAAACCATGGGCTGTTATCGACCACCATTATATTTGCCGATTGAAAATCACGGTACAGGAAGTATTCCTGGCCGGCTTCAAGAAGGAAATCAACCAGTGTATTAAAATCTTTCTCGAGTCGTTTTTCATTGAAAGGTGCAGACACCAGTTTCAGGAACATATATTTGAAATAATTAAGGTCCCATATCATAGACTGCCTGTCAAAACTCCTGTGCGGATAACATAAACCGAGATTAAGATCCTTTATTGCTTCGGTCTGAAATAAAACAAGCAATTCCAGGGAATGCTTATAAAAATCGAGTAGTTTTTCATCAAAACCAACTGTTTGTTTTTTTCTTTCAAGCCATGTGAAGAGGTTTGTATCACCCAGGTCCTGTATAAAATAACAATCTGACTCCGGGTAGTAGCAAAAAACATCGGGTACCGGCAGTTTAAGGGATCTGAAATGCCGTGTAAAACCAATGAAAGCATCATTTTCCTCCCTGTTTGGATTATATGCCCCTATCATAGTCCTCCCCGACCCGGTAATTCTGAAATACTTCCTTTCGGAGCCGGACCGGGGCATACTTGTAATATCAATGCATTCTTCTCCTGTAAACTTCCTGTATTTTTCAGCAAGTAATCTCTTTTCATTCATGCCACTATACTTTTATGAATATCTTCCTGCGGTACAGGATATACACCAGAATCCACATAAGAAATACCTGTAGAAGGGCAAACAATAAGCTTGCATTTTCAAACATATACTTATTAATATTCAGTAAATTGTATATACTTTCCATAATTGGCACACAAAGCATGGTATATATCCATGAATACAAACTCATTTTTTCACCTGCTGCCCCTATCTTTATCAGCAGCATAATCTTTGTCCACAGTGAAGCCATTATATAAATAAAAAGTGCATTCATCCCGAAGACTTTAAAAAAGCCTGTCCACCATTTAAAATTCAAAACATCAATCAGCAGGTAAAGCAAGCCAAGGATAATAAGCGAGAGTCCTCCCGTGTAAAGTACGTATGAACTTGTCCATAAAGGCTTATTTATGGGGAACCAGATATTCCAGACCAGACCTGCAATTGTCAGCAGCAGGCCGATTAATACCATCCTGAGCACTTTTTTCATGTCTGCCGGCCCACTACCAACTATTTCGCCGGCCATAAATCCAATTATTACTGTTGCCACAGCCGGTATTGTACTCAGCAATCCTTCCGGATCGAAGGGGATTCCGAAACCATGGTATAAATGATTTTCTCCTAGTAAAAGCAGGTCAAATTTTAAAACCACATTTCCTTCCAGGCTGTAAGGTTCATTACCACCGGCGAAATACAGGAGGGCCCAGTAGCCAAGGAGTATAACTGCTGAGACCACCCAGAGGTAATTTCTTTTAACAATAAGGCATATAAGGGCACCGAAGCCGTATGCCAGGGCAATACGCTGCAGAACACCCATAATCCTTACCGTTGACAATTCTTTGCCGAAAAAGGGGAACCAGACAAGCAAAAAGCCCGCTGCAAAGATTATTAATGTACGGTACAGTATTTTAAGAACAGAAGCGGTGTTAAGGTTATGTCCATATTTCTTCATTGAGAACCACATCGAGACACCCACAATAAAAAGAAAGGATGGAAAAACAAGATCTGTTGGTGTGCAACCATGCCATTCAGAATGTCTTAAAGGGGCATATACATATTGCCAGCTCCCGGGTGTATTAACTATAATCATAAACACTATTGTTATACCCCGATAAATATCCAGTGAAAGTAAGCGCTGTTTATTCATATCTCTGTTCTGTAAGATTTGATATTTTTTACAGACACTAAAATAATAATTAAAAGCTTATAAGCCCTACAATGGAATTGACATATAATTTTTATTATTTTTAAGTTCTCAAACAAGAAACGCTATGACTCATAAACATCTGTTAATTATCCTTTTAGCTGGCCTTTTCTTCATTTTTTCGCTAAAGTCATCGTCACAGGAACCTGAATTCATGAAGTATTATAATCATCCCTGGGTTGATTCGGTATTTTCCTCCCTGAGTATTGAAGAAAAGATAGCTCAGAGTATTTTCCTTGCGACCTGGTCAGACAGGGATATAGGTCATTATATTGAAATAGACCGGACAATAAGGGACTATGGTATTGGCGGACTTGTGTTTTTCCAGGGGGCACCGGCAAAGCAGGCAGAGCTTATTAATCATTACCAGTCGATATCCCGCGTTCCGCTTGCAACAGCGATGGACGGTGAATGGGGAGCGGGCATGAGGCTTGAACTGTTACAGGATTACCCCTACCAGATGACCCTGGGTGCCATAAATAATGATTCACTTATCTATGAAATGGGTATGAGGATCGCAGAGGAGTTTAAGCTGCTTGGGCTGACCATAAACCTGGCCCCTGTTGCAGATATTAATAACAATCCTGACAATCCCGTGATAAATTACAGGTCATTTGGTGAAGACAGGCATCTTGTAGCGAGGAAGGTGCAAATGTACTTCACTGGTATGCAGGATAAGGGCATACTTGCCACGGCCAAACATTTTCCCGGACACGGCGATACCAGTACTGACTCACACTATGACCTTCCGGTCATAAAGCATACCAGGGAAAGATTTGACAGCCTTGAGTTATACCCTTTCAGGACAGCTATTGAAGGAGGCATAGGGGCAATAATGTCAGCTCATCTAAATATACCTGCCCTGGATACCAGCTCCAACCTACCCTCAACGCTGTCAAAACCCATTATGACCGGTTTACTGAAGGAGGAACTGGGATTCAAAGGTCTGGCGATTACAGATGCCATGAACATGAAGGGCGTAACTGATTATTTTAACCCTGGTGAAGCTGAAGCCATAGCATATGCGGCAGGTAATGATATTATAGAATATGTCAGTGATGTGGAACTGGCTATTAATGCTATAAAGGATTACTATGACCAGGGTAAAATCACTTACAGTCAAATTGAGAGTACAACAAGGAAGATACTGGCATTAAAATACTGGTCGGGATTATTCGCGGAAAAGCCCGCCGGTGAGAAAGCAGTGGAAAAATCAATGCATAATATCAACAGTGCCTTTATCAGGAAACTTTATGCAAATGCGCTGACAGTATTAAATAATGCGAACAATATCATCCCCGTTAAGAATCTTGACAGGACAAGGATAGCATGCCTGGCTGTCAACAGGAGTAATAAAACAGCCTTTCAGTCGATGGCGGAGAAATATACGAGGACAGACAATTATTACTGGACTGAAGGGATGAATAACGGTGATAGTCTTTTACAGAAACTGGAGAGATATGATATTGTTATTACCGGGATTTTCGATACAGACCAGAGGCCTTACCGGAATTTTGGTATAAGCGGTGAAGAGGAAAAATTCATTGAAAAGCTGGGTGCCAGGACAAAGCTGATTGCTGTTTACTTTGGGAATCCTTACGCCCTTGAGCGTATCAGAAGTTTGCAGGATGCTGAAGGGTTAATTCTTGCTTACCAGGAAAATAATTACACCGAGGAACTTTCGGTACAGCTCATTTTCGGAGGTATTGGAGGTCATGGCAGACTGCCCGTGACCATTAATCAGAAATATAGACAGGGATATGGGATACTGACACCGGGAAATATCAGGCTTCAGTATGGCTATCCCGAGGATGCAGGCCTAGCATCAGAGGTTATTGAGAAGAAAATAGACTCGCTTGCGACATCGGGACTGGAGGCTGGCGCCTATCCCGGATGTGAGGTAATACTGGCAAGGAAGGGCATTGTTTTTTTTCATAAGTGTTACGGATCGCACACCTATAATTCAAGGATTGACGTACAGGATAATGACCTGTATGATCTTGCATCAGTAACCAAGGTAGCTGCTTCAACCACGGGGCTGATGAAACTTGGCGGAAAGGGTTTATTCTCCCCTGATGACAGACTGGTGGATTATGTCCCGGAAATGAGATTCTCAGACAAAAAAGACCTTGTTTTTCGTGAAATACTTGCACACCAGGCCGGGCTATATCCCTGGATACCATACTGGAAGAACACACTTCGCAACAATGACACCTATAAGTGGCGGACAATAAAAAGGGTACAGTCGGATCGCTATCCGGGCACTGTGGCTAATGGTCTGTACGTGCATCGCAACTATTTTAACAGGATAAAAAGAGCCATTAAACGATCACCCATGGGTGAAAAAGAGTATGTTTATTCCGGTCTGGTATTCTTTCTGATACCATCAATTATTGAAGACCTGAGCAGGGAAAACTATGAGGACTTTTTATACAGGAATATCTATCATAAGCTGGGTGCATGGGATATAGTTTTCAATCCTTTCAGGTTTTACCCTGAAACGAGCATTGTCCCCACCGAGGTAGACACTCTGTTCAGAAAACAGCTCTTACATGGTTATGTACATGATGAAGGAGCTGCTATGATGGGAGGATTTTCAGGAAATGCAGGCCTCTTTGCCACTGCCAATGACCTTATCAAATTAATGGAGATGTACCGCAGGGAAGGTGTATACGGAGGTGAGCAGATACTAAATAAAGAAACAATAAGAGAGTACACTGGTTACCAGTTTCCCGGAAACAGGCGCGGGCTTGGTTTTGACAAGCCTCTGGTGGATGAAAAAGACGGCACCGGTGAGGACTACCCCTGCCCCGGCGCTTCAGCATCCAGTTTCGGGCATTCGGGTTTCACGGGCACCTTCGTATGGGTTGATCCTGAATATGATTTGAGCTATGTTTTCCTTTCAAACAGGGTATACCCCACCCGAGAAAACAACCTCCTGTACGATCTGAATATCCGGACAGAAATACTACAGAGTGTCTATGACTCTATAAAAGACTGACAAATTCTTACTCAAAATGCTCTTTAACTCTGGCAACCATCTGGTTCTCTGTCATTTGCTCAGCTGGCTCCAGGCGGATTGCCGGTTTATCCTTTCGTTTTATCAATACTTTCCTCAACTCTTTTTTTACATCGGCAGGACCAAAAATCAAAATGTTCTCAGCATCTGATAATTTTACCGACAGGTCGGTAAGATAATGGTTTAGCTGATGTTTTTCCCTCTTCGTCTTTTTCTTTGAAGGGTTGAAAAATGCACCACCGATTCTTGAATATGATTTCGTTTCACCCTGATAACGAACCCGTGATTCAACATTTGATTCAACCTTTTCAATACGGTGTTTACCTCCATTCACGGAAATAACATAGGCTTTCTCTTTGTCAAGCCATACTCCAACATTCTTACCCATAATTAATTATTTGATTTATTACCCGTAAACAAAAATTCTCGTACTTAAAATACGAAAAAAAGACTTAATAATCAAGTAATATTTATCATTTAACATTTGAATCCGACGAAAGAACAAGGTCAGTTTTGTTATTATTAGAACCTAACAATCAACACTTTGCGAACCAATTCCATTTATATAATCAATAGCCCTGCCGCGTTCGGGATGGGAGCTGGCTTCAACGAAATTTCCGGAAATGGAATTCTTATCCATTGATGCGTCAATAAATCCGTCGCTTACATCAGAAGCTGGTGTTTATTCTGTCCCTACCATACTTGTATTTTTTGAAGGAAGGGAATATATCAGGGAGAGCAAGTATATATCTGTCAGTCAGCTGGCAAAAAGATATCGAAGTACTATGATATGATTTTTAATTAAGGGGCTGAGAAGGGATTGAGGAAGATTTTTTATTCTCTTGTCTTTTTGTTCGAAAAAATCGCTTATTTTTGCAATCTCGAATTTGGGTGCAGAATGGAATTATGCCCAGATGGCGGAATTGGTAGACGCGCTAGTTTCAGGGACTAGTGTACGCAAGTACGTGCAGGTTCGATTCCTGTTCTGGGCACCCTGTTAATGATTAGAGCCCTGTAATAGAATGTATTACAGGGCTTCTTTTATATTGGGTGTGCTGACAGGTGCGGTCCAAAACATTTGATAATAAGGACAATTATTAAATTTAGCCTAATATAACTTATCTACTTAAACATTTGGTAATTTCGGAGTTAAAATGTAATGTTGGTCTATATTGATTAAATTAATTAATAATAGCAGAATATGATCACAAATTCTGATTATATAAACAAATTGCCCTACATTTTATCTTTTCTTAATTTAAATTTCTGCATATATTTTTTAATTATACCTTGCCCTTATTTAAATATTTTTACATATTTTTAAATAACGAATTCGTTAATTAAAAAATATTATGAAAAATTTCAAGGCAGGTACTCATATTAATCAAGGAACATATAAAAGCTTTCAACCCGAATTAATTAATAAGCCTTGGGTTATCGAAGACATGGAGTTACTTAATCTTTTAAGCCAGGCAGATAGACAGCTAGGAAGATTAGATATGTATTCTGAATATATTCCCAATGTTGATTTATTTATTAGTATGCATGTCCTAAAGGAAGCAACCAAATCAAATAAAATAGAAGGTACTCAGACTAGTATTGAAGATGCTTTGTTAGATAAAAAAGACATATCAATTGAAAAAAGGGATGATTGGGAGGAGGTTCAAAACTATATAACTGCCTTAAATACGGCAATTGAATCATTAAAAGATATACCCTTTTCTTCCCGATTAATTAGGAACATTCATACAACATTGCTTAAAGGAGTCAGGGGGAAGCATAAACAACCTGGAGTTTTTAGAAATAGTCAGAATTGGATAGGAGGAGCTTCTATAAATGATGCAGTTTTTATTCCACCGGTTCATACTTCAGTTCAAGAATTAATGAGTGATCTGGAGAAATTCGTTCATAATAATGAATTCTTTTTCCCTGATTTACTTAAAATTGCTCTAATTCATTATCAATTTGAAACTATACATCCCTTCTTAGATGGGAATGGAAGAGTTGGTCGTTTATTAATTACCTTATACCTAGTCGAAAAAGAAATATTAAAAATACCAATATTATATCTATCCGATTTCTTTGAGCGAAATAGATCTCTTTACTATGATAATCTTATGATTGTAAGAGAGAAAAATGATATAAATCAATGGTTCAAATTCTTTTTGGTAGGAATTTTAGAAACAGCAAAAAAAGGAATTGAAACTTTTGATAAAATTCTTAAGTTAAAAAGTGATGTAGAAGGTGAAATACAAAAGTTGGGGGTCCGTTCAGTACCTGCTCTGAAAATTATGGATCACCTATATCAAAAGCCAATAATTGATGCTTCAATTGTCATCAAACTCACTAATTTATCCCCTCCAACAGCATACAAATTAATTAATGACCTTGAAGTGTTGGGAATCTTGAAAGAAATAACTGGTGGGAAAAGAAAAAAATTATACGTTTTCGGAAATTATTTAAGACTATTTTGAAAAAACAATGGCTAACATGCTATATGATTGAATGATCTGTAACACTTTTTGCAGAGCCTTTTGCAAACATTTTCGTAAATTAGTATTAGTCCTTATTTAAGCAAAGTCTGAATTGGTAATAATTAGTGAATGACCAAATCCAGGGTATCCGTCCTACGAACCCATCTTTCCTGGTGGCAGCTTAGTTTGTAGATTTGACGCATGAGAAAAATACGAAGACACACCAAGGCCGAGATGTATGCTCATGTTGAAGCTTGTAGAAAAAGT
>Ga0136651_10000181_pt1 | contig 32278 bp, 29 predicted proteins | sample Mar14236cmmetaG_FD_94867 | JGI IMG/M metagenome (GOLD analysis project Ga0136651, IMG submission 94867) | Marine hydrothermal vent microbial communities from Guaymas Basin, Gulf of California to study Microbial Dark Matter (Phase II) - Marker... ... | reverse complement strand
TGGATTCGGAGGCCAGGGCATAATGAGCGCGGGAAAGATCATTGGCATGGCTGCGGCGGTCTTTAATAACCTGGAAGCCTGTTTTACTCAGAGTTATGGACCGGAAGCCCGGGGCGGCGCGGCAGGATCCCAGGTGATCATCTCCAGCAGCCCAATTCACCATCCCCATTTAACTGAACCAACCAGCATGATCATCATGTCGCAGGGAGCCTATGATAAATATGTGGATACTCTGGCAATTGATGGGGTTCTGTTGATCGATAATGAACTGGTAAAACTACCCGATGATCACCGAACGGATATAAAAACCCTGGGAATACCCGCTACCAAGATTGCTGTGGAAGCTGGAAATAACCGGGCGGCAAATACAGTAATGCTGGGATTCTGGACAGCAGTGGAGGGAATCGTAGACCAAAAAGCGATGGAAGAATCCATCGCGGAATCAGTCCCTCCTAAAACCGTCGATCTGAATCTGGATGTTTTCAGGACAGGATACCAGGAAGGTTTGGCCCAGGGCTGAAACCGGGCAGCCGGATATTTTATGGATAATCAAGTATTGGTAATCGGTTGTACACATGCAGGATTGCAGGCCGCTCAAGACCTGGCAAATGTTGGCCTGCGGGTGAACCTGGTTGAGAGCACCCCTTTCATTGGCAGCGATCAAAAATTTAATCTGCCAGAACATCTTATAAACACACTGCTGTTGGAAGTCTTGAAAGATTCCCGCATCAAGGTCTGGACCAATACAGATATTAATCAGATCAGCCGGACCAATAGTGGATACCAGATCCAGCTGCAGCAGCATCCCCGATATATCGACCTGAGCAGGTGTACAGCCTGCGGCGACTGCGTCAATGTTTGTCCTGTTACTATTCCCGGCACAGATTTGAAAGCAATCCATTTTGGGGGACAGCCGGATTGCACGGTGATCGAAAAAGAGGGGATCTCTCCCTGTACAAACGCCTGCCCTGCTGGCATCCATGTTCAGGGTTATGTGGCGTTAATTAATCAGGGACGGTTCAAAGAGGCCTATCACCTGATTTATGATGCCCTGCCTTTCCCTTCAGTCTGTGGAAGAGTTTGTAATCACTATTGTGAACAGGCCTGTAATCGCAGCCGTCTGGATGATCCGGTAAATCTGATGGCGCTGAAACGGTATGTGGCCGATTGGGCCTATAACCACCAGGAGGAGGTTTGGGAAGGAGGAAAACGGGTCCCCGATCATCAACCGCAAGCTTCAGGGGAAAAGGTTGCAGTGATTGGAGCAGGCCCGGCCGGGTTAACCGCGGCCCGGGATTTAGTCCGCAGGGGCCACCTTGTGACGGTATTTGATAATCATCCCACCGCCGGCGGTATGATGCGGGTGGGCATTCCTCCCCATAGGCTGCCATATCAGCAGCTGGATTGGGAAATCGAACAAATTCTGTCAGAGGGGGTAGATCTGCGCTTGAATACATGGGTGGATGATATTCCAGCTCTTCTGGAAAACGGGTTTGATGCTGTTTTGATCGCCACTGGCGCCCATCTGGCTATGAAAGTCCCTATTGAGGGAGCAGATCATCCTGATAATTGGCTCAGCCTGGAATTTCTCAAGAAAGTTTGCCTGGGTGAAAAGATCAGCCTTGAAGGAAGGAAAGTCATCGTTCTGGGAGGCGGAGATGTTGCCATGGATGCCGCTCGGGTGGCCGTCCGGTTGGGCACCTCCGATGTGAAGGTAGTATGCCGCGGGATGAGGGCTTCATTCACCGAAGTCAGTGAGGCAGAGGAAGAAGGAGTCGAGATTATCCGGGGTAGGGTTTTCCAGCGAATTATCATCGAGAGTGGAAACATAAATGGCGTGGAATGCCTGGAAGCAGAAATTGGAGAAGTTGTTGACGGCAAACGCCAGTTTAAGGAATTAAAGGATACAGAACATCTAATTGAGGGAGACCTGGTGATCTGGGCTCTGGGCCAGAGACCGGATTTTTCCTTTCTACCCCCAGATAACCAGATATCTGTTCAAGCAAACAAGGGCATTGAGTCAAATAACCAGTTGATGACTACCATGGATGGTGTTTTCACAGCTGGGGATGTCCATCGGGGAACTACCTTTTTTGTTGTAGATGCTGTTGGAGATGGGCATCGGGCTGCCAATTCGATCCATAGTTTCCTGACAGGTCAACCAGGAGCGGATCTGATCCAGAGCCGCCAAGAGAGTACTCTCTCACTAGCTGAGATGCAATCCCGCCTCAAAACCCGCAAGAGCGCTCGCCTGGAGCGGCTAGCCATCCCCTGTCTGGATGTTGAAGATAGGGTTAATAATTTCAAGGAAGTGGATTTGGGCCTTTTAGAAAAGGATGCGCTGCTGGAATCCGGACGCTGCCTGGCTTGCGGCCCTTGCAGTGAATGTATGGCATGCGTAGAGGTTTGTGAAACTGGTGCGATCAATTTCGATCAAATCATTTCTTCATCAATTATTGAGGTCAAAGCTGTAATATCTGATCAGAATGCGCTGCTCCGGGAAGATCTTGAGGGTTTAATTCTGTATACATCCTCGGACCCAATGGCAGGATCCGCTGCGGCTTTTGAAGTGATCAAGGGGCTGGAAACGGCCCCAGCAGCTTTGGGGATTGGGCTCAGACATACATCTGGCACTGGCACAAAAACTGGCTTGATCCTGTGCCAGTGTGGAGGGGAGATTTCCAATATAGTCAATACTACTGCCCTCTGTAATGAGGCTCTGGACTGGCCTGAGATTGATTACACCCACGAATTGGCATACTCCTGCACAGCTGAAGCGGCTGAGGAGCTTAAACAGATTATCAAGGAGCAGCATCTGGGGAAAATGGTTCTGGCTGCCTGCAGCTGTTGTTCATTGGACCAGGTTTGCTATAGCTGTACTTACCAGCGATTGCGCTGCAAAGACAATCTTGGTATCTTCGATTCCCTGAAACCGCTGGCAGAATTGGAATTCATCAACATCCGGGAACAGTGCGCCTGGGCTCATCGGCAGAGCAAGAAAAAAGCGACCGATGCAGCCAGGAACTTGATCCGGGCAGCCCTTGGCAGGAAACCAGTTATCCCGGCAGATCTTCCCGAGAAACCTTCCCATCCCATTAAAGTCCTGGTTATTGGCAAAGGAGCTTCAGCAGGAGCCTGTCTCAAATCACTGACATCACTGGGATTGGCTGCTGAATCCCTGGAGGTATTGTCCGGGGATGTGGTTAGGTCCGGCGCTAAATTCCGGGTCCAGGGATTGGTGAACGAAATTCAGGCAGATTGCCTGGTTTTAGCTCCCGGGAGTGGGGCAGAATTGGACCATATCAGCGGGTTCCTGAAATTGAACAACCAAAGCCTTCTAATTTCTAGAGAGCGGTTGGAACTGGATACCCTGGATTTTGGAATGGCCCTCTGCCCTCTAGGCCTGGATCCAGATATCAGTGGAAAAGCGGCCGCTGCGAGGATTTTCGCCTGGGTGAGTCGTACTTTCAGTCAGGATCAGCCACGTTCAGCTGTAGTGGATTGGCAGCGCTGTCGGGGGTGCGGCACCTGCCAGGATATCTGTGGATATGGTATCCCGGAGATCATCCAGGATGAACGGGGAACTTATGCTGTGATCAACCCATTCTTATGCCAGGATTGTGGTATTTGTACTGCCCATTGTCCCTCAGGTGCCATTGCACCTGCTACGCATACGAGTTCTGAATTGAATGAGATACTGGAGATGATATTGAATTGAGATGAATAAAGTCGCTGCTAAACAGAAGATCATCCTGTTCACCTGTAATTGGCACGCTTTCAGCAGCCTGGAAGCTGCGGGGAAGAATAACCTGGTTTATTCTCCTGCTCTGGTTCCGATTCGAATTTCCTGCCTGGGACGGATCACTTCGGGAATTATCCTGAAAGCATTTGAGGGTGGAGCGGCCGGTGTCTGCCTGATCGGCTGCCCGGAAGGTGAATGCCGTTATCAAAATGGGAACCAGGAAGCGCGAGAGGTATTTGAAGAGAGCCGGACCCTGCTGAGGTTATTGGGTTACAACGAGAATTTGCTCCAGTATCATTTGGTTTCAGCTGGAGATGGAGAGAGCTTTCAGGAGAATATCGATCAGTTGGTAAAGAATATTCATGATAACAGGAAAACCCGGTGAATACTTTCGCTGAGATCGTTCAATCAAATCAGGCCTGGCTGTGTCTCGACTGTGGGAAATGCAGTTCAGTCTGCCCTATCACTCTTCACCTGGTAGATGGGTATACCAGCCCCAGACTGTTGGTCGAGGGCGCCGTCAATAGTGGTGAGGACCGAGTCCTGGAGGATCCACTTTTATGGTCCTGTTTAACCTGTCAGCGCTGTACTGAGATCTGTCCCTCAGGAGTTCAATTTTCTGAGTTCATTCAAGATGCCCGCCAGCTAGCTTGGGAGAAGGGGCAGTCTGGCGATTGCACCCACAGCGGTACGATCCAGAGTTGGATGAGGATGATGACCGACCCGGCGCTGGAACAAAACCGCCTGGATTGGATCGATGATGACTTAAGAATTGCCCCGGAATCAGAGGTGATCTATTTTCCGGGCTGTTTACCGTATTACGATACTGTGTTCGGAGATTTGGATGTCGAAGGGACTGAGATCGCCAGGGCGGCGGTAAAGATCCTGAATCACCTGGGAATTGAGCCCATGGTGCTGGAAAATGAACGCTGCTGTGGTCATGATCCTTACTGGCAGGGAGATATGGATACCTTCAGGAAACTGGCGGAATTGAATCTGGAGGCCATTTCCCAAACCGGCGCTAAACGGCTGGTAACAACCTGTCCGGAATGCGCCTATACCCTCAAATCCACTTATCCCGAGCAAGTTGGCAGCCTTGGCTTGGAAGTACTGCATATTACTGAGCTGCTGGCAGAAGATGATAAGTTTCAAAAACTCTTTCCAACAAATAGTCCAGAACTATATCCTGTCACCTACCAGGATCCCTGTCGATTGGGAAGGTTTATGGGGATCTATCAGCAGCCCCGCGATCTGATCCAGAACCTGGGTTATCAGCTGGTTGAGATGGATCATTATGCCCACACAAGTACATGCTGCGGCACGAGCTGCTGGACTACCTGCGGACAGCTCAACAAGAAAGTGCAGTCAGAGCGTTTAATGGAAGCTCGTTCAACTGGAGCGGAAAAGCTGATCACATCCTGTGTTAAATGCCAGATCCATTATAAATGCGCCCAGAGAGATCCGATTTCAGGGAGTGAAATTCAAATAGATATCCAGGATCTAACGACCTTGATTGCGGAAAAGATTTGAATCAAATGATAGATCAGGGAAACATTTACAAAGAGGAGGGTGCCATTGACTGATAAAAACTTACGGATCGGGGTTTTTGTTTGTGATTGTGGATCCAATATTGCAGGCACGGTGGATACAGAAGCCGTTCGGGAATATGCTGCGGGTTTACCCGGTGTTGTAGCCGCTGTCAGGAATAAATATACCTGTGCAGATCCTGGACAGGTTGAGATCCAGCTATCTATCAGGGAGCACAATCTAAATCGCATAGTGGTTGCGTCTTGTTCGCCGGCAACATATGAAGTGATCTTCCGAAACTGCATTGCCGGCGCCGGATTGAATCCCTACCTGCTGGAAATGGCCAATATCCGGGAACATTGCTCCTGGGTAACACCCGGAAACGGTCAGGCTGCGACTGAAAAAGCCAAACGGATCGTGAAAGTTGCCGTTGCCCGGGCCCAGTGGCTGATTCCCCAGGAAGAGGAACAGATCTCGGTCACTGATGCTGCCCTGGTTGTGGGCGGCGGTGTGGCTGGCATCCAATCTGCCCTCGACCTGGCAGATTCCGGTCACCAGGTCTACCTGGTGGAAAAGGAGCCGTCGATTGGTGGGATCATGGCCCAGCTGGATAAGGTTTATCCTGATATCGAATGTAGTATTTGAATTCTCGGACCCAAAATGATGGATGTCGGTCGACATCCCAACATCAAATTACTGACCTATGCCGAAGTGGAAGATATTTCCGGTTATGTAGGTAATTTTAAGGTACGGATCCGTAAAAAAGCCCGCTATGTGGAAGAAACCCAATGCACATCCTGCGGGGATTGTGTAGATGTCTGTCCGGTTGTCATCCCGGATGAATACCAGGTTGGCCTGGGCAGCCGGAAGGCGATCTTCCTGTCATTCCCGCAGGCAGTTCCTTCGGCTTATATAGTAAACGCTGATGAATGCCTGGGACAAAATCCGATTGCTTGCGGAAAGTGCATCGAGGCCTGTGAAAAGGAATGTATTGATTTTACGATGAAGGATAAGATCATCGAGGTAGAGGTGGGTGTTGTGATCGTCGCTACCGGGATGGATATTTATGATCCAACTCCGCTGGATGAATATGGCTATTCCAGCTACCCGAATGTTCTCACAAGCCTGGAGTTTGAGCGCTTGATATGCAGCAGCGGTCCGCTAGAAGGCCATCTGGGCCGTCCAGGCGACCTGGCTTTTCCAAAGAGGATCGGTTTCATTCAGTGTGTAGGCTCCAGGACTCAGGATCCGGAGCACGGGAATCCCTACTGCTCCAATTTCTGCTGTATGAACACTATTAAAACCACTCAATACCTGCACGATGCCTACCCGGATGTGGAATCAACAGTCTTTTATACTGATCTGCGGGCTTTTGGCAAGGGATTTGAGGAATTGTTAATGCGAAGCAGGGCATCTGGAGTGAAATATATCCGTGGACTGCCAGGAGAGGTATACGAAGATCCTGAAACGGGAGATTTGCACCTGATGGTGGAAAATACCACCAGCAACCGGCTGGAATCCCACATTTTTGATATGCTGGTATTGGCTGTGGGCGCAGTTCCTAGAAAAGAAACTGAAACTGTCCGCCAAATGGTCAGTTTGTCCAAGTCCCCCAGTGGATTTTTACGGGAGGCCCATCCAAAACTTCGCCCTGTTGATACTCCAACCAAGGGAGTATTCATCGCGGGCAGCGCTGAAAGCCCGAAGGATGTCCGGGGGTGTGTGACTCAGGCCAGCGCTGCTGCCTCCCGGGCTTCAATATTGCTCAACAAAGACAAGTTCTCTGTGGCTGCTATCACTGCAGTAGTAGAGGAAGATCTATGCACAAACTGTGGGGTGTGCGCTAATGTCTGTCCCTTCAGTGCCATTACCTGGAGTAAAGGCCAACCTGCCGAAGTGATCACTGCCGCCTGCACAGGATGTGGTACCTGTGCTGCCGAATGTAAGTTCAATGCCATAAAAATGAGGCATTTCTCTGATCAGGCGATCTATGCCCAGATCGATGCTATGCTGGAAGATAATCCTTCTGAAACTATCCCCACTTTTGCCTGCAATTGGTGTTCCTATGCCGGCGCGGACACAGCTGGGGTGGGCCGAATGGCCTATCCCCCTTATGCCAATATCATCCGGACCATGTGCTCTGGACGGGTTAGTCCGGATTTTGTTTGGTATGCATTTCGTAAGGGCGCACCTGTGGTACTGGTATCTGGCTGCCATTATGTGGACTGCCATTATATTGACGCTAACCGCAGCACTACCCGGCGGCTGGATGGCCTGTGGGATGGGATGGATAAGCTGGGATTGGACCCCGGAAGATTGCAGCTGGAATGGTGTTCTGCCGCCGAAGGACCCCGCTGGCAGCACATTATGGAGCAGGCTGAGGAAAAACGCCTTAAAGTAACTGCCGGTGAGATCTCGGAGACCAGCCAATTATTGAAGGAGAAAAAGGTACCCTCTCCCCGGAACCCCCGGCCTAAAGATGAAAACCAGCTGTCTGATTTTGAATGTCTCGTTTGTGGAGAAAAATGGGAGAGAAATTACAGCAGCAATCAGGAAAGAAGCTGTCCGGCCTGCCGCTCGAACAGTGTAAGATGGATCAGGAAGCGCTGAAGCGCGACGGGGAGATGGGGAGACGGGGAGATAAGGAGTCTAGGAGTCATGGAGAATTAGCTAGCAATAATGAGAAATTAATCCAAGTCCCCACGTCACCAAGTCAAACTTAAACAGAAAGACCCGGCATAATGCAAATCCGGGTCTTTTTTTTAATAGGATTCCAATTGAAATTACGGAGTTGGTGTGGATTCCACTGCTGCCTGACCGGTCCAGGTAAAGACCCGGGCTTCGCTGAGGCTGCCTGCATCCTCCCAGATCGGGCTGCCGTTTTCATCCACATCAACCTGGCGGACAGTGCTTATGGTCCAGCGGTAGATATGGGGGGAGTCTTCACTGGCCCGGAAGGATCCCGGGACGATGAATTTCGTATCTTCTACATAGTCAACCAATTTACGGCCGGTTCCTTCTGTCAGATCCATGATCGTGATCCGGTAAGCCTCATTGGTATTGATCAAGCCTACGGAGGACCACTGCAAAGTGACCTGGTTGTCGCTCAGGGAGAAGACCCCGCCATCTGCTGGCAGCAGTAAGTTCGGCGCCGGGTACGGTGGAGGCGGTGTTGGTGTGGGTGTTGGGCCTGGTGTAGCTGCCCGTTCGCAAAGCGGGATGATCAGGGTCAAACTCTCGTATACAGTATTGCTGACCATGCCGTTATATGACTTGATTGCTTCTTCTGGCACATTATAGTTCAGGGAAATGCTGCCCAGGGTATCCCCTTCGCCAACCTCGTAGCTGACCTTATCACAGGCTGCCTGGGTGGCTTCGATGCCGCTTAATGTGGCAGTTGGGAACGAAGTAGCTGTCGGAGTGGGGTGGGGAATCTTCAACTCCTGGCCTTCGAACAAGGTATCGCATGAGGCCGGGATGTTATTCATTAACACAATCGATTTGATCGAAATCTCAAAGCGGGCAGCGATGGCCAGACACGAGTCATTTGGCGCGACCACGTAAGTCAGCGGTGTGGGGCTGGGCATTGGTGTTGGTGTCGGTGTGGGCGGTTCCGGAGTGCTGGTTGGGGTCGTGGTAACGGTTTCGGTCAGGGTCGGTGTGATAGTGGTATCCACCATGGCTCCCGTTTGTGAGAGGGCCAGGTAAACCATACCGGCGCCAACGGCCAGAAAAAGCACCACCAGGCCGATCGCAACTGGCAAACCGAGGGTGATTTCGGGCATTTTCCCGCCGCTAACTACCTGGGCATCTGTTTTGGTACCTGTTAGACTGCCGCCGCAAACCAGGCAGCGTTCAGCATCTTCCTTGACGCGGGTGCCGCAGGTTGGGCAGATCTTTTTGTTATCATTAGCCATAAGATTACTCGTTTATGCTATTTTTTTCCTCAATAGACTGGGGCAATTATACCAGAAGGGGTGGGGATGGAAAGTACTTGAAAATAAGGGGATGATAGTGGGAAATTGGAATGAATAACTGCTTTATTCCGCCGATGAGGTCTGCGAGTTTTTACCTCAATCCTGCCGTTTTAACAGTATTTTTGCCAGTTCCTTTAAAATGTCTCCCGCTTCACCCTCAGGATTTGCATTTTCCAGGGCAGTCAGCGCCAGATCAGTCAGCCGGTCTGCAGTGGACTGCGCATAGGCACGTCCCCCTTCGGCCTGCAGTATCTGACTGAGAACAACTGCTTTTTCTGATGTGATCTCACCGGCGTTCCAACCCTCATAAAAACTATTTTTCTGGGCCAGGCCGAACAACACTGGTAGGGTCTTTTTGCGGGTCACCAGGTCTCCGATCGTTGATTTCCCAATTTGTTCCTCCGCACCCCAAATCCCTAAAATATCATCCTGGACTTGAAAGGACATACCTAAATAATGGCCAAAGTCGCGGAAATGGGCCTGGATCTCAGGCGTGACGCCAGCACATAAAGCACCCACTTCCAGGCTGAAAGCCAATAGGGCAGCGGTCTTACCACCAACCATTTGCCAATAAGACTCCAGTTCAACATCATCCTGGTATTCAAAGGAAATGTCCAGGTGCTGGCCCTGGGTGAGCCGTAAACAGGTTCGGTGAAATATTCTCCCTGCCTGGAGTCCGATTTCCGGGGAAGTCCTTTCCACCAGGTTCACAAGCGAGGCAAAAGCCAGGGCAAATATAGCATCTCCAGTATTGATGGCCTGGGCTTCTCCCCACACCTTCCAGACCGTAGGACGCCCCCGACGGGTTTCGCCATCATCTTCAATATCATCATGGATGAGGGAAAAATTATGGATCAATTCCACTGCTGCGGCAGAGGGCAGAGCGTTTTTCCAATCCCCGCCGCCAGCTTCGCAAGCTAATAATACCAGCAGGGGGCGGATCAGTTTGCCTTCCGCCTTGGGACCGGCGTTCTCTCCAGTCCAGCCCAGCTGGTAGGTGATCATCTCATGCAAACCAGGAGTGCCGTTTTCCGCAGAAGCGGCAATTGCCCGTTCCAATTCCTGGCGCAGGGCAGGACGGGTAAGTTCTGAGAACTTTTCAAATCCGGATTGTTCTTTCATGAGAGGTAAATTTCCAGGAGATCGATATCGCTTAATGTATTCAGATCACTGACGCCGGCGGCGAACATTGTGATCTGGATTTCTCTGATCAATCTTTGGATAATTTCTAAAACTGCTTGAGGAGAGTCCACAGCGGCCTTCAGGAATGGTCCGGCCAGTCCGGCCATGGTCGCTCCCAGGGCGATTGATTTGGCGATTTCAACGCCATTTCGAATTCCACCAGATGCAAATATCGGAATCTCCGGTGCAGCTTCTTTAACCAGCTGGAGGCTTTCCGCGGTCGGGATACCCCAGTCGATGAACGCCCCGGCTACCTGGCGCTGGGTCTCGTTCTGGGCGCGGTGTATTTCAACTTCAGTCCAGGAAGTCCCACCCGCGCCAGCTACATCGATTGCTGATATTCCGGCATCAACTAACTGTCGGGCTGCTTGATATGAAATCCCCCAACCGACTTCCTTGGCGATCACGGGCACGGTAAGGGTATTGCAAACACTTTCGATTCTTTTCAATAAACCGGAAAAATTTGTATTCCCGTCTGCCATAACCGCTTCCTGGAGGGGGTTCAGGTGCAGGATCAGGGCGTTTGCTTCGATCAGTTCCACTGCCCGCTGGCAATCTTCCACGGATAAACCGTAATTCAACTGTACTGCACCCAGATTGGCAAAAAGTACGATATCTGGAGCGGATTTCCGAATCTGGAAGGTGCTGGCTAGAGATGGATCTTCCAGCATGGCTCGCTGGGAACCGACCCCCATGGGGATGCCGCTTTGTTGGGCGGCCGCGGCCAGGTTGTGGTTGATCCGTTCAGCCTGATCAGTGCCGCCAGTCATGGAAGAGATAAAAATTGGGGCAGATATTTCTTTTCCGAACAAGGTGAAATCCATTCGGACTTTTTCCAGATCGATTTCTGGCAGGGCCTGGTGCGGAAAATGATAATAATCCAGTCCAGAAGACAAACCTGATTCCACATTTTCGTTGAGATTAATGTGGATGTGTTCAGCTTTCCGGGAGCTGGTGGGGGAGGTCTTTTTCGGCATAGAATATCCTTCTGCTTTGGGTATGGTAACAGTCTGCTTGCAGGGTGTCAACAAAATTCCCCTCAGGAAGGCTAAACCTTGACAAGACTCCTCCTGCAGTTACAATAAATCTTAATCCAGGGAGCGAAACCAATTCCCCCGATTATTGTTTAATAAGATATCATAGTATGGATGAATTTTGAACTAAGGAGGAATCATTATGGCCGACACATTTGAACAGGTAAAAGGCATTATCGTAGAATTGCTGGCAGTGGATCCTGCCAAGGTTACTAAAGAAGCCCGGTTCCGGGAAGATCTGGAAGCGGACTCCCTGGACCTGGTAGAACTGATCATGGAGTTCGAAGATGAATTCGGGGGAGAGATCTCTGATGAAGATGCTCAGAAGATCACCACTGTTGGTGACGCTGTCACTTTCCTTGAAGAGAAAATGTAAGAGAACTAATTTCATTAAACAAAGAAAAAGCCTGCTGAAAAAGCAGGCTTTTTTTGTTTTGATGTTTTTGCTCACCAGGGGACGTGTGAGCAAGCAAGGAAATAATGCTCCCACTCCCGCCTTCGGGAGCGGATTTAGTTTACAATAAGCTTGGAATTTCCTCTGGATGTTGGGCTATTTTCACTCCGGCAGCTTCCAGGGCTTTGATCTTATCTTCTGCCAGGCCCGTGCCGCCCTGCACAATGGCACCGGCATGTCCCATGCGTTTGCCTGGAGGAGCGCTGAGCCCAGCGATAAATCCGGCAATGGGTTTAGTGACATTTTGAGTAATGTACTCCGCGGCCTGTTCTTCGTCTGTGCCCCCGATCTCACCAATCAGGACGATCTTTTCTGTGTCAGGGTCCTCCTGGAACATCTCAAGGGTGTCAATGAAGTTTGTGCCGTTAATGGGATCTCCGCCAATACCCACGCAAGTGGAAACACCCAGCCCCAAATTCTTCAGGGCATAGAGCACTTCGTATGTAAGGGTGCCAGAACGGGAAACCACGCCAATATTCCCGGGAATAGTGATATTTCCGGGAATGATACCTACTTTGGCTTCTCCTGGAGTCAATAATCCGGGGCAGTTGGGACCCACCAGCCGGACACCTTTTTGATCTAAGAAGTTCCTAACCCGCATCATATCAGATACCGGGACACCTTCGCTGATGCAGATGATCAGCTCCATAGCAGCATCTGCTGCCTCAAACATGGCATCAGCAGCAAATCTGGCGGGCACAAAAATTATCGTTGCATTGGCGCCGGTAGCATTCTTGGCAATTTTAACCGAATCAAAAACAGGTATCTTTCCATTCAGGACCCATTCTCCACCTTTTCCGGGGGTGACACCGGCTACTACGTTGGTGCCGTAAGAAACCATTTTTTCGGTGTGGAATAAGCCTTCCTGTCCAGTAATACCCTGCACCAGCAGGCGTGTGTTCTTATTAACTAATATGCTCATTCTTTCTCCCTGCCTTTATTAACCCCTGGCAGCTTTGACAGCCATTTTAGCTGCTTCAGCCAGGGTATCTGCCGTTTCCATATTGGCATTTTTTAATAACTGGCGCCCTTCGGCGGCGTTGGTACCTACCAGCCGCACAACCATGGGCACATCGGTTTTGACCTCACTGAGAGCTTCCAGGATGCCTTTGGCAACCAGGTCACAGCGAGTAATGCCGCCAAAGATGTTGAATAAGACAGCTTTGACGTTGGAATCGGACAGGATGATTTCCAGTGCGGCAGCGACTTTATCCGCGCTGGCACCGCCGCCGATGTCCAGGAAATTGGCAGGTTCTCCGCCAAATAACTTAATAATGTCCATCGTGGTCATGGCCAGGCCGGCGCCGTTTACCATGCAGCCGATATCCCCGTCCAATTTTATGAAGGATAATCCGTGCTCTCGAGCCCGGATCTCGGCTTCCTGGTCTACATCTAGATCCCGGAGCTCTTCCAGGTCAGCGTGGCGGAACAAGGCGTTATCATCCAACACCATCTTCCCATCCACTGCCAGCAGATCACCACTCCCTGTGATTACCAGCGGATTGATTTCCGCCAGGGTGGCATCACTGCCAATATAAGCTTTCCACAGACCCAGGGCAATTTTCCCGAATTCCCGCCACTGTTCCCGGGGCAGGTCTATACCTGCAGCCAGATCCCTTGATTGGTAGCTTTGCAGCCCCATCAGGGGGTCGATATGGCACTTGATAATTTTCTCTGGGGTTGAATGGGCAACTTCTTCAATATCTACCCCGCCTGCAGCTGAGGCCATAATAACTGGTTTTCGAGCTGCCCGATCATTGGTTATTCCCAGGTAAATTTCTGTTTTGATATCTGCGGCCTGATCAACCAGCACCATACGCACCGGCAGTCCTTTGATGGTCAGAGCCAGGATATCCTCAGCATGCTGCTTTACTTCTGGAGCGGTTTTTGCCACCCGGATTCCGCCGGCTTTGCCGCGTCCTCCAACCAGCACTTGTGATTTAACCACGACCGGATAACCGATCTTTTTAGCGATCTTCTGGGCTTCGGCTGGTGTTTTGGCCAGCTCCCCGGGCGGGATTGGGATGCCGTACTCGCTGAAAATCCTCTTGGAATAATACTCATGAAGTTTCATATATTATTAAGCTCCCAGACTTGAAATAAGCCATTGCGCGGAGATTATACCATGCATAAAAAACCCCTTTTACGGCCGTAAAAGGGAAATATGATGAGCATCCTATAAAAGATATGACAAAACTGGTTGAGAATATGGAAAGTCAACCGGGAAAAATTAAATGGTCTTTTTTACCCAGGCCTGAACAGGAGGTAAACGGAACAAAAGTAGTAGTGCTATGACCAGGGCATACGGCCAGGGACGCAGAACGCCTGGTTTGACTGCCAGGATAAAATGCAAGGCCGCCAGGATACCAGCAGCATAAACAAATCGGTGCAGCTTTTTCCAATTCTTCCCTATTTTCTTCTGGAAATAGGTTAATGAAGTGATTGACAGAATCAGTAACAATACTCCTGTAGTGAATCCAAGCAGAATAAATTTGTTGGTCAGCGAGTTTGCCAACAGCGCATTCCACTGAAAACCATAGTCCAGAATCACATAGATGGAAAAATGAATCCCAGCATAAAATGCTGCCCACAAACCAAGCGGGCGGCGGAGTTTGTTGAGCTGATTCCATTTCAGCAGCAGCCTTAAGGGAGAGATAGCCAGAGACAGGATCAATAGCAGGATGGCCGTTTTTCCGGTCCTGTGAGTGATCTCCAGGATCGGGTTAGCGCCCAAATTCCGCTGCCAGAAATCCCATAATCCCACCAAAAGTGGAACAGCTGATCCAATATGGACCAGAGGGTGAAGAATTGTGCCAAGCGGCTTTTTGAGATCCTTCCAGCTTTTAGAAGTTCTTAACGAGGTCCATATCTGCATATAAATCCTTTACCTCATTTTCATAGCCATTGAATAAAAGTGATGGGCGACGGGATAATTCTCCGATCCGCCGTTCAGTAGCTTGCGACCAGCGGGGATGATCAACACCGGGATTGACATTGGCATAAAAACCATATTCATTAGGTGCGGATTCCATCCACAAAGACACCGGCATTTCCTCAACCAAATCAATTTTAACGATGGACTTGATGCTCTTAAACCCGTATTTCCAGGGCACGACCAGCCTGATGGGGGGGCCATTCTGAGGAAGTAAATCTTCCCCATATATGCCAGTCGCCAGCAAAGACAGATCATGATATGCCTCATCCAATCGCAGTCCTTCTATATACGGCCAGGGGAAATATTTGTTTGCCTGCCCGGGGAGAGACTTAGGATCGTATATGGACTCGAACCGGACATATTTGGCTTCTGGTTTGGGTTTGATATCTTCCAACAATCTTGCCAGTGGGAATCCCTGCCAGGGGATGACCATTGACCAACCTTCTACACAGCGCATGCGGTAAATCCGCTCTTCAGTGGTGTAGCGCTCCCGGATTTCCTCCATGGATATCGGACCAGGATTTTCAACCAATCCGCCGATCTCTACAGCCCAGGGAGAGGACTGAAAATCCCGGGATAGTTTAACAACACCTTCTTTATCGGTCGTAAACTCGTAAAAATTGTTGTAGCTGATAACGTTATCGTAGGATGTTAATGGATCACCCAGATCATCTGTCAGACCCATGCTGCTGGGTACGGGAGCCGTCCCGGATGCGGGAAGGTCCTCTCCGGCTATAAAGGGTTTATCCTGGCAGGCTGCCAAAACAGCCGCACTGACACCAACAACTCCCAGGGTTTTCAGGAATTCTTTCCTCGTCGCATATCTTTTATGGGTGGTAATTTCATCTCTCATGTTCTCAGACATAGTATCTCCAGCCTATACACCAATTAATTCTCTGGTTAATGTGATTAAGATGACTTTATGATAAAAAATATTACCTAAAGAATCCTGTATTTTTGGCAGGATTCTTTAGGTAATGTGCAGGCTCCCGGAATGAATAAATTCCGGGAGTTATTGTTTAGCAGGAGGGACTAAATCCCTTGTGAGACTCCGTCCCTGTATAGATTTAGTCTGCTTCGCTGAACGGATTCTCGAAGTACTGGATGCGGTTGTTCTTTGTATCACTGACCCAGATCCCGCCGTCATCATCGGTGCTGATCCCGGTAGGGAAGTACAGGTTGGAGGGATCTATGCCCTCAGTACCCCAGGCCGCGACCACTTCTCCAAGGGGAGAGAAGACAATGATCCTGGATAGCTCAGGATCACTAACATAGATTAACCCATCTGCTCCAACTGTTAGGTAGGGTTTGTTGTCCAGCGATTGACCATACCAGCCTTCCACGTCCCACTGATTGAGGAAATACTGGGCTACACCATCGATATCAGGTGAAAATACTTGAATGCGCTGATTCCAGGTATCCGCCACATAGAGATTGCCATCCATATCCAGCGCTAGTCCAGATGGTTCATCAAATTGACCTTCTCCAAACCCAACTTCACCAAACTCGGTGATGAAAGTCCCCTGGGTGTCAAAAACAACGACCCGTTTGTTACCGGTATCGGAAACATAGACATGTCCGTTCTGGTCGATGGCAACATCCCGAGGACCCCAGAATGCGTCTGGTGTTTCCCGCTGTCCGAAATGTCCCCAGCTTGTCAGGAATTTTCCTTCAGGGTTGAATTTTTGAATGCGGTGATTCCAGGTATCAGCAATGAAGATATTTCCTTCAGAGCTGATGGCAATGCCCCAGGGCTCGTTAAATCGCCCCGGTGCGGCATCTCCTTCATCAGCGGAACTAAATTCGCCCCAACTATTGAGCAGTTGTCCATCCACTGTCATATGCAGGACCCGGTGATTGCCGGTGTCCAGGATATAAAGGGTGCCGTCCGGCGCTCTTTCCATGTTGCGGGGAGAGACCATATCATTCAAACTTATACTGCGGTCAGCGATCAGGGTGAGCTCTTTCCCTTCATAGGGATCTATGATCTGTGCAGAAGAGAAATCCAGGGTACCGTAATTCCAGACCTGGGCTGCGACGTCCTTGCGGATGTAGAGCTTCATCTCATCTGCCGGGCTCCAGTTGGCGAGGCTGATGGTTTTTCCAGTCGCTTCAGCATATTTCTGGTAATCCCGTAAAAGCCAGATGCGGAAAATGCCTTCCCGGATATTCGGATCTTTAAGGGCATTACCGATCCGTTCCCAGGTCAGGTTGTAATAATCCTGATTTGGCCAGACAATCCGCTGATATCTGAATTCATAATAAGCGTTCCCGACCACGGGTTCCAGTTTGGCATAGTTATTATTACCAACCAGGATAGCAGGCGCGTTCCGCAGGTCGCGGGTTGGATTCTCGCCATAATAGCGCTGGTTTTCATAGTTCCGAAGATACCACCAGTAGGGATAGGTGGATTCGTTATCAAAGGCGACTTCCATGGCCAGCCCGTCACTGGTTCGGTATGACAGTTCTTCGATTTGCTCCAGGGCATCTTTTATGCCCCGGCCGCCATGGGCATATACCAGGTACTCAGTTGGTTCATCATAGTTGATATAGGCTGCCTGGATTGCGGTGTGGCTGGTCAATAGAACCAATACAAGCAGGACGCTGTTAGCTGTTGAGATCCAGAACTGCAGCGGCTGCCAATCTTTCACAAGTTTCCAAATGATATAGCCGCTTACACCGGCAATGACAAGAGCAGAAAGGAAATTCCCGGTCCCTCTCAGCTGATAGAGTTCTTGTCCCTGGAAGGGGGGATTAGATGAAAGCAGCGATCCAAATACTCCGAAGAAACCGGCCAGGAAGATAAGGATCATGCCCATAACCAGCCATCCTTTTTTCTCTCCAAAGGCTTTGGAATCAAATTTGGCCATCATCTGCTGGAATCCCCAGGCTGCCAGCAGGATGAGTGGAAAAGCGATATGGGCTGTTAGCCAGGGCATTTTTTCGCCTGCAAGAGGGTAAGCGATCAGGCTGGTCAGCGACCAGAAAGCCAATAAGGCAAATACCGGTGCTTTGGTTGGTGCTTCGTCTGAAGCAGATCGCTGGGCAGGCGCGACCTTGGTTCTTCCAGTGATGCTTTTTATTCCGACCCCAATTACTGTTGCGAAGCCAGCCAGGGCAGGAAGGTATTCATAGATTGGGATCTGGATCAGCCAATAGTAGTACCAGGGTTGGCTTCCCCGTTCGACAACTTGTTGTTTCAGCCAGTAGCCCAGGGAGCCGACCAGCCCTGTAAAAAAACCTGTGCCGTTAGTAAAGAAAGTTGTGTAAAAGATCGTAAATGGAATGTAAAAGATAGCCGCATTGATCAGCCATTCTTTCCGATTCCAGGCTAATCCAACAGCGACTGAGACCGCAGTTAATATCATTATAATGGCGCCGGTTGAGAACATCCCGCCTGTAGAGTAATCCAGGGAATCCATTCCCAGCACGGTGGCGGGGAAGGGCGCCAATTGGGGAAGGACCAGGGTGCCCAGCAGCAGCAAAGCGCTGAATGAAGGCAGGGTTTTCAGGTTCTTCCATTTATAGCCAGTGATGGCTGTGATCAGTGATCCAATCAGCATAAATCCTGCCAGCGCCAAAGGGAGCGCAGTCATGGGATCGATCCCTGCAGGTTGGTCATCAGCAATGGGAAATTCCGGAGTGAAAGATTTGGCCAATAAGTTCAAACCCAGGAACAGTCCGGCGCCAATCAATCCGGCATTAAAAATCTTTTTATATCCAGGTTGTTCCCAATCCTTTTTATTCAGATCAACGATAAACACCAATCCCAGAAATATCATCGCCTGGGCGGTGTAAATGAAAGCTGTTTCCTTAGTGGTGAAATGCAGCACTGTGGCTGCGGTCAACCAGTATAAAAATCTTGGATTTGATGTTTCCAGCCATCGTAATATAGCCCAGAGAGTGATCACTCCAAAGAGGACTGAGAATGCCTCATTGCGGGTATAGCGCCCATAATAGAGCAGGAAAGGTGAGATCAGGAACATCAGGGATGCAGCCAGGGTACCCCATCTGCCGAGGTAGCGGCGGTATCTCCATAAGAAGATGATTGCTGCCACACTGGTGATCGCTGCCGGGACTCTGGTTGCGTAGTCGTTATCTCCAAGAAGGAAATAGATCAGAGCCAGGAAGTGAAATTGGAAAGGTCCATGGGTGATTGGATCATGGCTGTAGCCCATCCCTTTAAACAATCGCCAGGCATAATACACATGGGAGGTTTCATCGTGACTGACAACCCGGGCTCCCAGATCATAAAAACGAGAAATGACTGCCAGCAAGAGAATGATCCCAAAAACGATCATTTCCCAGGAGATATTGAGGTTGTTGAAAGCTGGTTTATCCAACCAGGAAGTTTTCTTTTGATCGCTGCCTGTTTCCATAATTATCCTTTTTTGGTGATTAGGCTTTGGATTTGTTTGATCTCATCACCGGTTAGTTCTCGCCATTCACCGGGGAGCAGATTTCCCAATTCCAGATTGCCTATTCTGACCCTGATCAAGCGTTTTACTGTCAGTCCACTGCTTTCGGCCATTCTGCGAAGCTGGCGATTTTTTCCTTCCTTAAGTATAACCCGCATCCATGTGCCTGCTGGATCTTTATGTTCTATTCTGGTCCGGGTTGGTTGAGTACGGCTTCCATCCTCCAGTGTCATTCCTTTTCGCCAGGTGTTCAACTGTCCTTCATCCGGCTGGGGATGGACCAATATCCGGTATTCTTTTTCGTGTTCGAAACTGGGATGGGTCAGCTGATGTGTTAAAACCCCATCATTGGTCATCAGGATCAACCCTTCACTATTGAGGTCAAGTCTGCCTACCGGGTAGATGCGTCCAGGATGATCGATCAGGGTACGGACCGTTGGTCGCCGGTCCGGTGCGCTGACAGTAGACAAGACGCCTTTGGGTTTGTGCAGCATTATGTACTGAATTTTCTCAGGGGAAGTCAGCGGGATTCCATCAACTGCGATCTGGTCCAGCTCTTGATCTGCTTTATCACCCAGGGAAGCAGTATTTCCGTTCACGGATACCCTTCCCTCGCTGATCAATACCTCACAGCTTCGTCGGGATCCATATCCTGCTTGGGCGAGAATTTTTTGGAGGCGATTTTCCATACCGATGGTTGGGATAACAGGTAAAAAGCCTGGTTGGAGCCAGGTCTATCCTTTTAAGACCTTGGGATCCGTGGTTGGCTGGATTTCTTCAAAATCAAGCGGGGGCAGCTCTTCGTAGGATGAAAGCCCAAAATGTTTCAAGAATTCTGTAGTTGTACTGTAAAGGATTGGGCGGCCAGGGCCTTCTGCCCGGCCTACGTCATCAATCAGTCCTTTGTTCAGCAAAGTCCTTAATACTCCATCGCTGTTAACGCCGCGGATCGAGTCGACCTGCGGGCGGGTGATAGGCTGCTGGTAAGCGACTATTGATAATGTTTCCAAAGCTGCTTGGCTGAGGGTGCTGGTAGTTTCAAGTTCCAACATATTCTCTAAGATAGGAGCAGCTTCAGGGGCTGATGTTATTTGGATTTTTTTCTTGTGATACTGCAGTCGGATACCTCTGCCCTGGTAATGCGATTCCAGTTCTTCCAGGGCATTTTTCACCTCCCTGGGGGTGAGTTCAAGCAAGGTGGAGATTTGGGCTGCAGTGATGGGTTCGGGGGAAACAAACAGGATCGCTTCTACAAGCGCGCTCAGGCTTAGGTCTTGCTTTTCATTCGTCTCTGAGTATTTTTCTTCTGTCATGCTATAATCTGGAATTAGAGTCATCCAGGAGGGTTAAATGCCCTTTTGTTAGTGGGTTTGATATTCAAAAAACTGTCATGAGATTATACCATTTTTACAAGATCGTCCTCATTGCCTGTGTCCTGGTTTTGATAGGTTCTGGTTGCTCCACTCTCTCCCAACCATCTGTACAGGAAGAGATCCAGATCCAGATCGATGTCGATGGCCGGCTGGAGTCCATTACTGTTCCTTCTGGTACAACAGCAGGGGACACATTGAGCACAGCCGGGATTGCACTGAATGGTAATGACCGTTCTGAACCAGCGGCTGTGATGACCTTGATAGAGGATGGAGAAATCCATGTCATCAGGGTCGAGGAGAGTATTGAAACCGAACAGGTCGTAATACCTTTTGAGGTCATCCGCCAGCCTACGGAAAATCTGCCGGCTGGCCAGGAAAAACTGCTCCAGGCCGGGAAAAACGGAATCAGGGAGATCATCTCTGTGCGCGTTTTTGAAAATGGCGAGGAAATCTCATTCAGTGAAGTCAGCAGCCTGGATCTGGAAGATACAGTCAATGAAATCATCCTGGTCGGAGTTCAATCTTCCATAGCTCCAGTTGGTTTGCCAAGTCCGCTTGTATATCTGTCCAATGGCAATGCCTGGGTCATGGATCAGTCCACTGCCAACCGCTACTTACTGGTAGCTACGGGGGACCTTGACGGCAGGGTGTTTTCACTATCTGAGGATGGCGAATGGTTGTTATTCACCCGCACGGAAGAGGATGAAGATATCATTAATTCCCTCTGGGTTGTAGCCCTTGATGATCCCGAAAATCTATTGATCGAGCTGGATACGCTGAATGTGATCCATTATGCTGATTGGGTGCCGGGTATTGAACCAAAATTCGCTTTCTCTTCAGTGGAACCCCGATTGTCCGCTCCGGGATGGCAGGCGAATAACGACCTGATATTAAAAGTATTCAGTGAAAATGGCTGGACGCAGCGCGTGAATACTTTGCAGGAGACCAATTATGGCGGTGTTTATGGCTGGTGGGGAACTGATTTTCAGTTTTCTCCCGGAGGAGACTTTGTGGCATATGCCAGCCCGGATCAAATAGGCATCATCCCATATGAGGAAGCTGAAAAAGAGGTTCTTCTGGATTTAATTCCCTTTAAAACACAGGGAGATTGGGCTTGGATGCCTGGTATTGGAATGGGCCCGCTGGGAAATGTGATCTTCTCAGTTAACCATGCGTCCCAGGAGGGCTCCCAAGCTGACGAGGAATCCCCGGTTTTTGACCTGGTGGCTATCCCGCTAACGGGCGGTGGAGTGAGAACGCTGGTATATGATGTTGGTATGTTTGCATACCCGCTGCCTTCCCCGATTACAGCTAAAGTTACTGGAGAAGCTTCATACCAGGTCGCCTATTTGCAAGCCATCTTTCCAGAACAGAGCGCAACCAGTAATTACAGGGTCGGGTTGATGGATCGGGATGGATCCAATCAGCGCCTGGTTTTCCCGGCGTCCGACAACCCTGGTTTGCAGCCATCCCGGGGGTGGGGAGCCTGGTCGCCTCAAACAACACAAGCCAGCGGAAATTACCCCTTGGCAGTTATTTATGAAGGAAATATCTGGATCCTGGATCCTGAAACCGGAGATGCATGGCAGGTCACTGGCGATGGGAGGGTTGGGGCTCTGGATTGGTGAAAGAGGAGATTTAATGAAAGTATTAGTAACTGGTGCTGCGGGATTTTTAGGATCACATCTTTGTGATCGACTACTTTTGGAAGGCCACAAGGTGATAGGGATGGATAATTTCGTCACCGGTCGTCCAGAAAATCTGGCTCATCTGACTGATAATGATGATTTCACATTTGTTGAACACGATGTTTCTGAATTCATTGATGTACCGGGTTCCAGTCTGGATGCGATAATGCATTTTGCCTCTCCTGCGTCACCTAATGCCAATTCCCCTTACGGATACGTTAATTTACCTATTCAGACCATGAAAGCTGGTGGATTAGGTACATTAAACTCTCTTGGTGTGGCCCGGGCTTATAATGCCAGATTTCTGCTGGCTTCAACCAGCGAAATTTATGGTGATCCCCAGGTCCATCCTCAACCTGAATCCTATTGGGGACACGTAAATCCAATTGGTGAGCGTTCTGTTTATGATGAAGCCAAAAGATTTGCTGAAGCGCTAACCCTGGCCTATCACCGATACCACGGCATTGATACACATATCGTGCGCATATTTAACACCTATGGACCACGCATGCGTCTGGATGATGGAAGAGCAGTTCCCAATTTCCTGAAGCAGGCTCTCAGCGGTCAGCCGCTGACCATTTTTGGGGACGGTTCCCAAACCCGGAGTTTTTGTTATGTGGATGATCTGATCGATGGGATCTACCGCCTTTTATTATCCGATGAACACCAGCCGGTTAATATCGGAAATCCCTCAGAAATGTCCATCCTGGCACTGGCCGAAACTATTAACCGTTTGTTGGATAACCCACTGGAAGTTGTTTTCTATCCCGATAAAAGGGGAGAAGGAGATCCGGAGCGGCGACGTCCAGATATTACCCGGGCCCAAGAAATCCTGGGTTGGAATCCGACCATCGATCTGGAGGAAGGACTAATGCGTACCATCCCCTTTTTCCAGGATAACCTTTAATTCCATGAATTTGATCACAGAGCCCAAAGAACGGGAGAGATTTCTAAAATTCGCTGTTGTGGGAGCGTTTGGCGCCGTAGTGGATTTTGGCTCCTTCAATTTGCTGATGAGCCTTTTGGGATTGGTACCAAAATGGGCCCAGGCAGTGTCATTCACCCTGGCGATCATCAGTAATTTCATCTGGAACCGGTTCTGGACCTACCCGGATTCGCGTTCCAAGCCCATCTCCCGCCAGCTGGTGACCTTTTTCCTGGTTAACCTGGTCGGGTTTCTCATCCGGACTCCTATCTTTACCTCTTTGCAAGAACCTTTCCGGAATCTCTTTGAAAGATTTTCCTTTATTCCCATTGGAATAATCACTGCTGATCGTTTGGGTGATAACTTCGCGCTCGGCGTCGCGGTAGTGGTGGTGATGTTCTGGAATTTCTTTATCAACCGGGTCTGGACCTATAACGACGTGGATTGATAATCTATAAATTACTCCCCCAATTCACAACAGGGATATAGTTTTTCAAAATCCTCTACTATTTCCCACATAATCCGGGGAAGTATTCTCTTCACTTCCGTGATGATAATGGGAGGGATGGATTTGTAAAAAGCCTCGGCTATCGCACCAGCGATGCAAGCTTGTGTATCGCTGTCGCCTCCCAGGGAAACAGCTTTGCGGACAGCGCTTTCGTAATCAGTTGAATCCAGGAAAGCGGTTATCGCCTCCGGTACAGAACCCATGCAGGATACGTCAAAATGATATGCGGGCTTGATCTCTTCGATAGTTCGCTCAAGGTCGTAGAAAAAGGATGCTGTTATATTGGATCGGATATCCTTTTTTGAGGCTCCTTGCCGGGCCATCAAGATTGCCAGGGCTACCGCTTGAGCGCCCTTGATACCTTCGGGGTGATCATGAGATACCTCTGCGCTGGCTCTGGCTTCCCGAAGCACATCTTCTGCAGAGTTAAAAGCAAAACCCACTGGACTAACCCGCATGGCCGAACCGTTTCCCCAGCTGTTGTAGGGGATTATCTCTTTTTCAAAGAGCCATTTCCGAAAATTGCCCCCATAACCAGCATCTGGAAATAACTGGCCCAGAATTTTCATTTCCAGACCGTAATTTCTGTCCTGCAAAATCGCTCGGGCTGCTGCCAGAGACATGACTGTATCATCCGTGAAACGGGAGTTGATCTGGAAAAGAGGGAATTCTTCAGTCTTGATTGGATTATGTTCATAAATTGAACCTATGATATCTCCGGCAATTGCGCCAATCATAATCCCTCCTGGTCCTGGAATTGATCGATAACCCTATATATATCCTAGGTTATAGTGGATTTCTATGCAAGTCTGGTCTCTAGTTTGAGTATAATGGAGTCAGATACGAAACATAAGAGGACCGATTATGGACGAAAACGAGCTTAAGCCAATCCCAAGTGAACCTGAACTGATTACTAAGGTAGGATCTCTGCAGGAGCTGCTGGAAAAGGCATCCGGCGTCAGGGCGTTTGTGGATCATGACCAGGAGGATGCTGGTCTGGCTGAGAGCATCCCATTCCCGTTCCTGGCATTGGTGGGGCAAAATCAGATGAAGTTATCCTTGCTTTTATCCCTCCTCAACCCCAATCTTGGCGGGGTCTTGCTGGTAGGTCCCCGTGGAACAGGAAAATCTACTGCCGTACGCAGCCTGGTGGATCTGCTTCCGGAAATCCGCCGCAGCTTGTGTTATTACGGCTGCCTGGAAGAAGATGTGGAAACCGGCGGGATCGATGCTGTCTGCCCGGATTGCGCCAAGAAATATGGCCAGGGAGACCCGCTTTCAAAAATGGAGAAAGTCCGTCTGGTGGAGCTTCCGCTTAACGCTACCCTGGAAGATGTGGTGGGTGGATTGGATCCCAGGGCCAAGGCAAACACCCGCATGGTCTTGAAACGGGGTATCCTATCGCGTGCGGATCGAAATTTGCTGTATGTGGATGAGGTTAACCTGTTGAATGATCAGATCGTGGACGCTATTCTTGATGCCGCTGCCCAGGGCCAATACACCGTGCGCCGGGGAGGAATGTCAGCCACTTACCGATCTAACTTCACATTAATCGGGTCTATGAACCCTGAAGAGGGCAATCTGAGGTCCCAGATCATGGACCGATTTGGATTGCGAGTGGTTGTGAAAGGATTGATGGAAAAAGAAGATCGTCTGGAAGCCTACCGGCGGACGCGGGCCTTTAAGGAAAACAGCCGGTCATTTGTGGCTCAGTACGCACCCTCTACCCGAGTGTTCAAAGAAGAGATCCAGGCCAGCCGCGAGAAGATGGCTGAGGTTGTATTGCCCGAGGATGTGGCCCAGACCGGATTGGAATTGATCGGCAACCTGGAACTGGATTCCCTGCGGGCGGAGATCACCTTATTTGAAGCGGCCAGGGCTCATGCTGCGGCAGATTCAAGGGAGAAAGCGACGATGGAAGATCTAAAAGTGGTCGCGCCTATGGCCTTGCGCTTGCGAAAATCAACCTTCATTGATGAATATATCGCTGACCAGAGTTCAGAAATGGAACTGCTGGAGAATGCCATGCAAGATATTTTTCCTGAAGAAGGGAAAAAGAAGGACGAGTAGTTGATGGGTAATTTATCAGTTATTGGTGGTAAAGCCAAAGGTTTTAAGCTGCGATCAGTTCCCGGCAATGGAACGAGGCCGATCATGTCCATGGTCAAGGCCGCCTTGTTCAATATCGTTTCCCCTTATGTGCTGGATTCCAGCTGGCTGGACCTGTTTGCCGGAACAGGCAGTGTGGGTATCGAGTCCCTCAGCAGGGGGGCAGCTATGGCCCGTTTTGTTGAAAATCATAGACAGGCTGTTAAAACCATTCATGCCAATCTGGAGCATACAGGGTTTGCTGAGTGGGGGGAAGTGTGGCATAAAAACGTGTTTTCAGTCCTGAGCGAACTGGCCGACCGCCAATTTGATTTTGTGTATATTGCGCCACCGCAGTTCAAGGATATCTGGTCCAGAGCCCTTTTAGCCCTTGACCAGAATCCCAGCTGGCTCCTGGGTGACAGCTGGATCATAGTCCAGATCGATAAGGTGGAATACAAACCCCAGCCCCTGGATAACCTGGAGCTTTTCAGGCGTGAGTCCTATGGCAGCACAGAGCTGGTATTTTATATGGTGAAGGATGGGGTGATCTAACAGAGGATGCGGGATCAACATCAGTCCCCGGTTTCCTGCAAGGAAACTGTATCCTTGCATTAATCACTAAATTCCACTACAAGTTTTTCCCTCTCATCATAAGAATAACGGGCAGCGAAAGGAGGATCGGACACCTTTTGCTTGAGAACGCGCGGAAGCAGCAGGGGCAGATCATCTACCAGGATTTTTTCCAGGATCTCATTAAAAGCTACCCATTCCAGATCCCCTTCTTCTGAAGGACGGGCTTGACCTTCTGCACAGCTTCCTTTCATGACATACAAGCCAATGCCTGGATCATCCCCTGTATCAACAATTACAGTACCAATCAACCAGAGATCATCCGGGATCAGACCGGTCTCCTCCAGCAGTTCCCGCCGGGCGGCGGAATGGACATCTTCTCCCCGCTCGATATGGCCGCCTACCCCGTTATAGCGGCCGGCCCAGATGCGTTTGTGAGGGGCTCCTTTTAATAACAAAACTGATTCCCCACGCGTGAGAAATATCAGCGTGCGGGGAATCAGTTGGTATCGATCGTTGCTAACGCCCTGATCAGAAACAGGCATATCAGTCTGCCAGATCGGAGGTATCTTCCTGTTTTGTGGTGCCTAACAGGTAATCCTCAAGTTTGGCTTCCACCTTAACCTCTTTGATGTGTTTGTCTACATATTGGCGAGTATCTGCCATTCTTAGCCGCTCGAATAGATCCCGGAATTGTTTGTCCCAAGCTTTTGTGATCTTAGCTAGCTGGTCTGGAGTGATTGCCCAGATCTTCTGTTTAAATTCACCCAGGGCTCGTTTTCGGGTTTTGTAGTAGAACTGCTCGTCCGTTTGTCCCTCTTTGCGTTCGTGGCCGTTGTTTTTATCCAACCAGGCATAGATTTCATCGCGTAGATCATCAGGTAGCTCATTATAAAGGATGTTCTGAAAATTGGTAGCCAGGTGGACTTCAAGGGTCTCGTATTCAGGGAATTTGCTGAATGCGGATTCTGGAAGGGTGGAAGCGCCATGCTGGACTGCTCCACCGATCCCAAAACTCTCCCGGGCAATTTTACCGAGGTGCTGCAGCAAATCGAAATCCACTGCGACTTCTTTAATAGTGCCATCTGGCAGAACAATGCCGCCATGGGAAGTTCCGGTCAATACACTGATTTTGCTCAATCCAATAACATCAGGCGCGATTTTCTCAAGGTCGATTGTTAAACTGTCCAGGTATGCTCGAAGTTCTTCTTCAGTTGAATTCTCTTCTCCAACCTCGCCAATCTCGCCGCCGATGGACACGGTGATTCCTTCCGGTTCCAATTTACGGATGTGGTCGGTGAAGAAAGCTGTCAACTCTGAGTTCAATACCTGCTGTTCAACAACGTTTTCCACACCCATGTCCACCAGGGTGGAGGCATCAACGTCAATATTATAAAAACCGGCTTTGATGGCCTCGTCACACAGGTCTTTTAGGGCTTTCAGTTCTGGTTCGGGGTTGTCGTTATATCGACTGGCAGAAATCTGGTAGTGATCTCCCTGGATGAAGACCGGTCCTTTATAACCAGCAGCTACGGCAGCACCAAGCACGTTGGCCGCATATTCGGAGGGGCGCTGGTCAGTATAACCAGTTTCGGAACGGGCAATTTCAAAGATGAAAGCGCCGGCTTTGACTTCATTGGCTATGTTAAAGATGATCCTGGCGGCATAAAAAGTCAATCCGCGCAGGTTGATGGCAGGCACTGTGAATATATTAGGCACATCACCGTGCCCTCGGGCCATATATAGATCATGGATGGAGTTCGGGTGCACACCAGCTGCGGCAGCTATGCGGCGGACCAGGTAGCGGGCGAGGTATTTTTCAACTTCATCCTTGCTCAGGACGGCCTTTTTAACCAGTTTTTCAATGCTTACGCGCAATTTGCTGTCGTCAATGATTTTTATCTCACCATCTTTTAGCTCAACGGAGCCATCCAACAGTTTGATCAGTTCAATTTGTTTTTCAGGATACATGGTTCCTCCTCAATATCAGTAAGTCATAATACGGGTACATTATAAACTACCAGCCCTCAAGGGCAAGGTAAGGGGTTGATCCTATGAGAGACCTTTCTATTGATCCGGTATTAAATTTCTATTAAATCGTCCTTTCCAGCGGGAGGGGTTATCTGAATTTCATGTATAATAAAATCCAGAATTGGTTTTTCCACATAGGAGGAAAAATGAGTGATTTTCAGGGGCAAATTGAATCAGAGCGAGGAAAATTAAAAGAATTGCTCCTCAAGGTTCCCGGATTTAAAGGTTATATTGAACTGGAAGATAGACGGACTGCAGATAAGATGATCCGCGATGTTGTGGCGGATCGCTACCAGGAAGAACTCGATCGACTGACAGGCATTATGACCGAGTTTGTGGATCGGGGGGACCTGGCTTACGTTGATGATATGGAAGGCATCGCGACCAAGATCCGGACCTTTATTGACCGCATCCGACATGCTGTTTATGGTTATTCGGGTTTCTTTTCTGTGATCAAGATCGACGCAGAAAAACTGGAGCGGCTCTACAATTATGACCAGTCCATGCTGGACGGTATTGATGGCATAAAAACAACCTTGGAAAGTTTAGCCTTGGCAGTTGAAGAAGACCAGATCAAAGGTTTTATCGCCTCGTTGAAAAACGCTGCCCAGGAGATGGTCACCAAGGCGGATAAACGCAAGGAAGAAATCACCCGTGAGGAGGAAATCCCCGGAGACGATCTGATTCCCAGTGAATAATTAATAAAGCTATTAAAGAGGAGAGTACTCAATGGCAAGAATTTTTGATGTAATTGAATACCCGAATGAAATGCAGGATGAATTAATCCACCGTTTCCCGGAAGGAGAAGCTGGTGATTTCAGGATCGGATCCCAGGTCATTGTCAGGGAATCACAGACTGCTGTGTTTTTCCGGGATGGGAAAGCTCTGGACGTGTTTGGTCCCGGCCGCCATACCATCACGACTGCAAACATTCCCCTGTTGATCGACCTGGTAAAAAAGGCTTTTGATGATAAGACGCCTTTTCCAGCAGAAGTCTACTTTGTTTCCCGCCGTGAAATGCCGGATGAAAAATGGGGAACCCCCCAGCCGATCATTGTCAAAAACCCGGGTATGGGTCTGGGTGTGGCGCTGCTGAAAGGTTTTGGCACCTACGGCTACCAGATCGCAGAACCGCAGCAATTTGTGACCCAGCTGGTAGGCGCGAGAGGTATTTTCCGCACAGCCGATATTGAGACACGACTGCGCCATATCCTGTTGACAAATTTGTCGGATCTATTGGGTGAAACCGCCCGCACAAACGACATCACAAACCTGGTGGGCATGCTGAATGAACTCAGCGCCTCAGTCCGGGCCAAGGCCAGCGATCAATTCAAAGCCCTGGGCCTTGAATTAAAGACTTTCCTGATCGCCAACTTGATGCCATCCACGGAATCCGTCCAGGAGCTCAGGGATATGGGTGTGTTGGATATGGATACATACACTCGATTGCAGGCAGCCGATGCGCTGCTGGAAGCAGCTCAGAACCCAAGTGGTGGAGCAGGGTTAACCGCGGGCATTGGAGCCGGCATGGGCGTGGGCAATATTCTCCAGCAATCCCTCCAGGGAATGACTGGCGGCGGACAGGCGGCAGCTGGTGCTGCGGCTGGAATACCGGAAGTGATGAGTCCTGCAGAAGCAGCCCAGTACTTGAAGGTATCTGAAGAGGACGTGTTGGCAGCGCTGGAATCTGGTGAACTGAAAGGCAAAAAACTTGGTAAAGCTTTCCGGATCAGCAAAGAAGCTTTAATGGCTTTCCTGAACGGCTAAATCAAATCTCATTAACCAAAAAACAGCCTGGTGGAAACCAGGCTGTTTTATTTAAGGGACTGAGTCCTTTCAAAAGGACTCAGTCCCTACTAACCCAAAAGAACTTAGTCACTGATGTACTAAGGACATCGTCCTCCTGCTACAGAATAGATTGTAATCCCAGGTAATCCTGGACCGTTTTCACGGTTGAAGTGGGGATGGTATGATCCCCCTTAGCTTCCTTGCGAATTAGTTTTTTCAATTGCCTGGCATGCAGCGTCGGTACAGGAGCGTTATCGGCCTCTACAATGGCATTTTCATTAGAAAAAACCAGGGCTGATCTGATCTCTGGTACTTCAAAATCAGGGATCCTTGCCAATGCTTTGTGGAGCCGGTTTGTGCTGTTCGTGATATCTTTTTCCGGTGTACCAATGCTGTCCTGAGCGAAAAACTTCAGGTAGGCATTCCCGCCAACTTGCTTCCAGCGCCCCTTTTTCTCATTGTAGATAATCTTTCCTTTCTGGGAAAATGGGTTAAGGATCCAGATTCCAGAGGGGCCAACCAGTAAATGTGTGACAGGACTCTGGTAATGGTAGAGGGCATATTGGTTATCCAGGCCTTTTAATGCGCTGTCCAGCGTTTCATCTGGCCGGGGTGATCTGCCAAAACGATTGGAATAATAGATGCCAACCTGGGAGAGGGTGAACCCGGAAGCCAGGGCGATGATGGACCAGGAAATCAGATCAGGATACTTGAAGCTGATATACATACCTGCGCCAAGGATGATGATGGATATGATCCCGCTGTAAGTACCGATCCGGTTGTTGCGGGTCACTAATCTTTCATTACGGACGATGATCATGGATTAATTTTCTCCTTCCGCTGGTTTGGATAGTTTGTTTTGAATGCCCTCTTTCAGGCTTGGCAGCAATCCTACGTCAATAGCCTGCTTGGCCCGTTTGATGGAATTAACCAGGGCAAATGCATCTGAACGTCCGTGGCCTACGAAGACCAGGCCGTCGATCCCCAATAAGGGAGCGGCGCCAATCTGGCGTGGATCCATTACCTTGCGCAGATTCCGGAAGGCGGGCATCGCCAGGCCGGCTCCGATCTTGGTAATTAGGCTGCTGGATAACTCGTCTTTCATTACTTCAAGCAGAAGTTTGGAGACCGCTTCGCTGGTTTTGATCATCACGTTTCCAGTAAAACCATCGTGCACGATCACATCAATTTCTCCGCTGAAGAGTTCTTTGGGCTCAGCGTTGCCAACAAAATTCAAGTTACTTTTCTTGAATAGTGGATAAGCATCTTTTACGAGTGAATTACCTTTTCCTTCTTCCTCTCCGTTGGAGAGCAGGGCAACCCTGGGGTTTTTGATCCCCAGCACTTTCTCAGCGTAGATCGATCCCATGACTCCAAATTGGAGCAGGAAAAGGGGTTTACAATCTGCATTAGCTCCTATATCTACTGCGATGGCAAAGCCGGTTCTGGTAGGCAATACAGTTGTTAGGGCAGGGCGTTTGACCCCCTGAATGCGGCCAAGGCGAAACAAACCGTTGGCCATGGCGCCGCCGGTATTCCCTGCTGTGACAAAAGCATCAGCTTTTCCCTCTTTCACCATGTCCATTCCGATGGCCATTGAGTTATCTGCCTTTCGGCGAGCATTGCGGGCTGGTTTGTCTCCCATTTCTAGAATTTCCGGAGCGTGGATAAGTTCGACCCGGGTATCACTTTTATCAGCGATCAGGGGTTTGATCTTTTCTTCCTGGCCAACCAGGAAGATCCTGGTATCAAGTTCTGCAGCAGCCTGATATGCTGCTTCTACTTCTGGGAGTGGAAAATTATCACTACCCATCGCATCAAGGACGATTGGCATGGCTGTTCTCCTGAGGGGTGTTGCATTTGTCTTGACAAGACTCTCTGGAAGATTATAATACCACTGCCATCCAGAGGAGTGAAGGACATCCTCATGGAAGGAGAATGCGCTGGTGCTGGAATTGGCAGACAGGTATGGTTGAGGGCCATATGCCCCTAGGGCGTGCGGGTTCGATTCCCGCCCAGCGCACAGAAAACCGCC
>Ga0136651_10000180_pt1 | contig 32342 bp, 30 predicted proteins | sample Mar14236cmmetaG_FD_94867 | JGI IMG/M metagenome (GOLD analysis project Ga0136651, IMG submission 94867) | Marine hydrothermal vent microbial communities from Guaymas Basin, Gulf of California to study Microbial Dark Matter (Phase II) - Marker... ... | reverse complement strand
TCATTGGTGGGCAACAAAAACACGTAGGGAGCCCTACAATTCATTGGTGGGCAACAAAAACACGTAGGGAGCCCTACAATTCATTGGTGGGCAACAAAAACACGTAGGGAGCCCTACAATTCAATGGTGGGCAACAAAAACACGTTACCCACCCTACATAAAAGCCATTGGTATTTTAAATGACGAAACACAGTATTTTAATTGTTGATGATATTCAAGCCAACCTACAGTTTCTTCATTCAACACTCATTAAGCAAGGCTATCAAGTTTATTCTGCCATTAATGGGAAAATGGCTTTGAAAGTGGCTCAAAAAAAATTGCCCGACTTAATTTTGCTTGATATCATGATGCAGGGAATGAATGGTTATGAAGTTTGTGAACACTTGAAAGCTGATGAACAAACACGGGATATCCCGGTTATTTTTCTCAGTGCATTAAACGAAACATTTGATAAAATGAAAGCGTTTTCTGTTGGTGGTGTTGATTATGTGACAAAGCCATTTCAAGTGAAAGAACTATTAGCGCGTGTGGCTACCCATTTGGCTTTGCGACATCTGCAAAAAAAATTGGTGGCGCAAAATGTTCAATTGCAAGAAGAAATCACTGAACACCAGCAAACAGAAAAGATTTTGCAAAAAACGCTTAAAAATTTACGCTCTACGCAGTCTCAACTGATTCAATCGGAAAAATTAGCCGCTTTAGGACAATTGATTGCCGGTATTGCCCATGAAATTAATACGCCATTAGGTGCCATTCGCGCATCCATCGACAATCTCTTAGATTCTTTCAATGATGCCATTATGACTTTACCGCAATTGTCACAATCCATTGTTGAAAATGACAATCACTTGAAACTCTTGATCACACTGTTGAAAAAATCGAAGGATTCCTCAACATATTTAACTTCTAAAGAAAAAAGAATCCTAAAACGGACAGTTCAGCAAAAACTGTCTAACGAAAATATTGCAGAAGTATCGACACTGGCTAATATGTTGACTTACATGAAAATTTTCGACGTTTGCGAAGAGTGTGACGAATTATGGCCTTTGTTAAAAGATGAACAAGCAATATCCATTGTCAAAGCGGCTCGTAATTTTGTTTCGGTGCGAAAAAACAGCGAGAATATTAACTTAGCGGTGGATAAAGCCTCAAAAGTTATTTTTGCGCTGAGAAAATTTGCCCATCAAGACGCTTCAGGTGAAAAAACAGAAATAGATATCATTGATAGTATTGAAACTGTTCTAACACTCTATCATAATCAAATAAAGCAAGGTGTTGAAGTCGTCAAACACTATCAATCTTTACCACCTGTGCTATGCTATGCCGATGAAATTCATCAAGTTTGGACAAATATTATTCACAATGCACTTCATGCAATGGCATTGAACGGTACGCTAACGATTGAAGTGACTCGCTCAGCAGAAAATCAGATTAGGGTTAGTTTCACTGATACGGGTTGCGGTATTTCTTCTGCTATCAAAGCGCGTATTTTTGAACCTTTTTTCACGACTAAAAGACGTGGTGAGGGCAGTGGTATTGGCTTGGATATTGTCAAGAAAATCATAGACAAACATCAAGGCAAGATTGAAATAGAAAGTGAAGTGGGCAAAGGCACAACTTTTAAAGTGTTTTTAAACAATTATAGAGGTTCAGAAAAATAATTTAACAAAAGCGAGGCCTTTTGACGGCCTTTTTGAATTTTGCCGTAATTATTTGAAAACTTGTAGTGATCAGATTGATGTTGAACAGATCAATATTAATCAGCGTTTAGCTTCGCTGACCTTCGGTTCACGCAAAAGTTTTTGCGCGCAAAAACTTGTTAAGTGGCGTCATGACAATCATGACAATCAGCGTTCTATCACGTTTTTCACGCAAAAACATTTGCGTGAAATCCTGTTGCCCACTACAAATTATCTGAAAATTCCTCAAATTGAACAATTACCAATTATCATAGTAGCAAAAAACAATGCCAAACCAAGCCATTTTATGTGTTGATGATGAAATCATTATTTTAGAAACGCTGGTTGAACAACTCGAAAAAAAATTGGGCAGTCAATACATTTACGAAATGGCCGAAACTGCTGAAGAAGGACTTGAGCTTATCGAAGAACTTGCTGATGACAACATCGATATCATTATTATTGTTTCTGATTGGCTAATGCCTGGCATGAAAGGTGATGAATTTTTAATCAAAGTTCACCAGAAAATGCCAGATATTGTGACCGTTTTGCTAACTGGACAGGCGGATGACGAATCGATTCTTCATGCTAAAAATTCTGCCAATCTTCATGCTTGTCTATTCAAACCTTGGTCAGAAGAAGAACTGATACGCACTATTAAAAGCGGATTGGAAAAATTATGAAAAACCCCGTTATTTTATGTATTGATGATGAAAGTGTTGTTTTAGAGGCCTTGATGGAGCAATTGCAGCAAAAACTGGGTCAGACTTATGATATTGAAACTGCCGAAAGTGGCGACGATGCCCTTGAATTGCTCAATGAATTAAAGAATGAAGGAGTGGATGTTCCTATCGCTATAGTAGATTATTTGATGCCAGGGATGCCGGGTGATGAAGTGATGAAGCAAATTCATCTTAAATCCCCTGATACTTTAACCATCTTATTATCGGGTCATGCTGGTTATGAGGAAATGGCGCGTACTATTAATAAAGGGAATTTATATCGGTATATTGCTAAACCTTGGAATAAGGAACAGTTATTCCTAATCATCAACGAAGCGATCAAAATTTTTGATCATGAAAAACTGATTCAAGCACATCGAAAGGAAATAGAAGCACTCAATGCTTCATTGGAACAAAAAGTCGTTGAGCGGACAACTGAATTAGAAATTCGGAATAAACAGCTTCTTCACGAAATTGCTGAACGTCAATTAGTAGAAAAAGAATTGCGCCAAGCTAAAAAAGCCGCCGACGCTGCGAATCACGCTAAAAGTACCTTTTTGGCAACAATGAGCCATGAATTACGCACCCCACTCAATGGTATTTTAGGCTATGCCCAAATTTTAAAATTTGATCACACGCTTACGCCAGAACAACATGAAGGCATTAATGTTATTGAAAAAAGTGGTGAACATTTATTAACACTGCTTAATGATCTTCTTGATCTGGCAAAAATAGAAGAGGGTAAAATCGAACTGAATAAAAACGACTTTTACTTAACAAGCCTTGTTGAAAGCGTTATCGAAATGGTGCGTATTCGTGCTGAACTGAAAAATATTTTTTTTCATTATCAACCGTTTAACTTCTCTAAAAATAGCCCTGAAACATTACCAATGATGGTAACTGGTGATGAAAAACGTTTACGTCAAATTATCGTCAATTTGATAGGTAATGCTATAAAATTTACTGATAAGGGAGGCATTACCGTCAAAGTGGGCCCTATTGACAATCTGTTTCGTTTTCAAGTAGAAGATACGGGCGTGGGCATTACCGCTGAACAATTAAACTTAATTTTTCAACAGTTTCAACAAGTTGGCGATAAAAATCGCCAAACGCAAGGAACAGGTTTAGGATTATCCATTAGTCGTCGTCTAGTTGAAACAATGGGTGGACAATTAAACGTTTTGAGTCAATTAGGAAGTGGAAGCGTATTCTGGTTTGATTTATCCTTACCCATTGTTAAGGATTTTAGTGATGAAACAATATCGACAGAAAAACACGAAGTGAGTGGTATTCGTGGCAACAAGCCGACTCTTTTAATTGTCGATGATCAAGCGAGTAATCGAAATGTTTTAGTTCATTTACTTGCGCCTTTAGGTTTTAACATTATCGAAGCGGATGATGGAGAAAAAGCGTTAGCTAAAGCCATTGAATCAAAACCAGATGCGATTATCACCGATTTGTTTATGCCAAAAAGAGATGGTTTTGAATTGATACAACAAATTCGACAATCTGCCGACTTAAAAGACAAAGTTGTGATAGCCACTTCGGCCAGTGTCTTTGAAGCCGATTATCAGAAGAGTTTAGCATTGGGTAGCAATGATTTTCTGGCCAAACCCATCAAAGCAGAACAACTATTTGAAGTATTACAACAACATTTAGCCATAAAATGGCTCTATAAAGAGACTCAATCTGAAGAGACTCAATCTGAAGTCAATGTGCTACCCTCACAAAATACCCTTATGATGCTGTTTCAACTGACTTTGATGGGCGATATAGATGCCATTGAGAAAGAAGCAGATAAACTCATGCAAGCCGATGAAAAGTTTATGCCTTTTGCAATGAAGTTGCGTGATTTAACTCGACGTTTTCAGATCAAAAAAATACGTAGTTGGCTAAAATATTATTTGGAATCAGAATGAATAATTTACTGATTATTCGCTTAATAGACATTATACCGATTTAAATAATGTTCGAGGCTGTTTCATGCGTCAAGGGGTTTCAAATCAGAAAAAAGCAGGGCTATAAATGTATTGTGAACAAGCAGATTTACATCAAAAAGAGACATTAGATTGTGGAACCATGCCTATAGAGGAATTTATAGACGGCCTTAATAACGGAGAGATACCCTTATCTGCGCCAGAAGGAAGCTGCACAGGTGGCTGGCATTTTAATTGTGAGGATTTTTTGAAAACGTTTCAAGCTCGACAGAAATGTAATGAGTTATGCATGTGGGCCATTGTTTTCCAGGAGTGGGTAAAGGAACTCGCTAAATGGATAGATCACCGACAATGCCTAGAAATTATGGCGGGTGCTGGATGGTTGGCAAAAGCATTGAAACAGTGTGGTATAAATATTATAGCCACTGATGACTTTTCATGGAAGACAAAACAACACGCCAAAATAGCGCCGGTTTTTCCCATTTCCAATTATGAGGCTTCCGAAGCCATTATAAATATCAACGCTGATATTTTAATCGTTTCATGGCCTCCTTACGGTTGTCATGCCATAGTTAAAGCCTGTGAAGTTTGGGGAAGCGAAAAACCCATCATCTATATAGGAGAAAATCAAGGCGGTTGTAATGCGACTGATGCTTTTTTTGACAGCTTCAAAGTCATTCAAAATCATCCTAATATACCCCTAAAAAGTTGGAATGGGATACATGACTATGTCAGAATAGGCTACTGGCAAACAACCTCTCACAATCATTCCCAAAATACTAATATATATAGAGGTTTAGAAAAATAATTTCACACTTTGCCGCTTTGCTCTTTTCGTTCCAAATTTATTTTGCTTCTGCCCGATTGGAATGCCTGTTATTTTGCGGCATGATTTTCGTTCCAAATTTTGCAGCTTTGCTCTTTTCGTTCCAAATTTATTTTGCAAGATTGAATCGCCCGCTTGCCCACCATCCCCCCCCATTTTTCATAAAAATAGAGTGAAAAATAAACCAATAAATTGGCTTAAATTTTTGTAGGGTGGGATCGCTTAGCGACAATGAATTCAATAATAAACCCAGATTTCACCGACAGCGATCCCACCATCCCCCTTAAATTTAACACCCCAGTGACAAACCGTTCACCTGCCTGAATGAATCCCAAATCGCCAGTGCGTAAAAAAGGGCCTTCACCCGTATCAGCAAGATAAATTTGGAACGAAAAAGGCCTTCGCAAAATAAAAATAAAACCGCAAAATAAATTTGGAACGAAAATCAAACCGCAAAATAAATTTGGAACGAAAATCAAACCGCAAAATAAATTTGGAACGAAAATCAAACCGCAAAATAAATTTGGAACGAAAATCAAACCACACTTTTTCGCTTGGCTAAAATTTATCGATATCAGTAATTTCGCCCGTCGCTAAATACAATTCCCACTCTCGTTCGTGTTCCTCTGCCAAGATTTTCTCCAGCGCCGACGGTTTGACACGCTCAATCGGTTTACCATCAGTGCTGCTGCGTTGAGTAACGCGGATTTCACGGCATGAATAAACGGATAATTCAATCTGAAAAACGCGCTGGTAATAAATATGCGTATAATCTTTGTATTCACCCGCAACACGAATCGTCACTTGTTTAGTTTTAAAGCGCCACCCCAATTGATGAATATGCGTTTCAATGTCTTCGATGTTATCAGCGAAAATATGTAAATCAATGTCGCTACCGCACCGAACATGCCCTGTACTCACAGAGCCAATTAGTCTGGGATCGAAAGGTTTAAGCACTAACATCGTTTCAAGCGCAATCACGCGCATAGCAAAAAGGCGATGTTGACTGAGTTCGCCTTCAGTCAGCTGAACCAATTCTTGCAGCGCCGCTTTAATCTCACCATTGGAAGGTAAGTCTTGAGGGCGATAGCACATTTTTTTGTCGCCACCGCGCCCAAATAAGCGTTTAGCCGCAAGACGCTTGGCATTAAAATATTGATCGACTCCTTCTTCGTACATCAAACGAGCAGCCTGATGAGCAAGGTTTTGGCGAAGTTGTGAAGTGTATTGTTTTCTCATAGCACTGATTTATGAACGTATCATAAATGCGAATATTAAGTTGAAAAATAACCCATTAACAGGTGAGTAAAGCTTTGCTACACCCAGATGATGATCTTGATTTAATGGCATTGGAGCAAAGATCATTTGACAGACAAATTGATCCTAAGCTTTTAAAAAGGATTAAAAAAGGATTACAAAAAATAAATTATCCCCGTTTTTCTTGTAGGGTGGGTAACGGGTTTTTAAAGCCCACCATTTCCCTACCCACCCGTAACGAAGTGAATTTCACATTTAGCTACGCTAAATACAGTTTTTGCGCGCCAAAACTTTAGCCTGAAAGCGTGAAATGGTAGGATAATTATTTTTTTGAGACTTCCTAAGGCAACTCGCAAAGAACAATATACCAGTCAGGGGCAACCATGAAGGATTGCCCCGTAAGTCAATTGATTGCTTGTAGGGGCAATCCCTTGTGGTTGCCCTTGGTATATTCTTTTTTGCGAGTTGCCTAAATTGAAAACCGAATAAACCTATTGAGTAGGTAGAACTGTGCTACCCACTGACGAACTTTATCCTAGTGCCTGATTTTCAGAGTAATACGCAGTCTCGCTGCGAAACAGAAGACTCTTCGAGTGTTTCATCAAGATATCAATAGCTTTGAGAGGGGTGATAACGGTAGCATGAGGCGAACGCCCTTTTAAATCCCAAGCACGTAATCGTTCAAGCTCACGGAGTTGGGGCGTATTGCGTAGCCAATGGCGAGTGCGTCGAGGCGCTTTGAGCAAATGTAAATGATGCCTGATAAGCCACACGATGCGGGAGGAAAGCAAGCCTTCCAATTCATCGGCACCGATTTCGGCATGTTTTGGGGTATTAACCGCTTTGCCAATATCGTGCAAAAGCGCAACGGCCCACAACTGTGGATCATCACACGCCTTGTGCGCCAATTGGAAGACTTGGAGAGAATGGTAGAGGGCATCCTTTTCGGGATGATAACGCGGATGCTGACGAACCCCCTGAAGGGCAATCAGTAAAGAATAAAGATGTTTTTCAAGGAATAACGACAAATTGTCAGTATTCTCATGGGGTATCAAAGTAACAGGCTGATCAGCCAAAAGTGGATTAATATTAATACATTGTTTGTTTCTCATATTCAACCGGGCTGCCCCGGCGGGCTTTGTGACAAAATGAAAAATGAACAATAGAGTTCATTGAACAACGAATAAAGGGCCGCGCATATTACCTGATTTCAACACTGTTGTCTATTGCTTTCTGTCGATTTTTAAGTTGTATCGTATTTCATCAAATGAATAAAGCACTCATGAAATCATTAATTAAATTCAAAAAAGGTAGCAATCTCTAAAAAATGAACAAATTGACAAAAATGTTTTCTTTAGAATATCAAAATGAGCCTTTATAAGGTTATCAGTAAAAAATGAATGCCCTATTATCATTTTTGCTCCAATGCAAAGTTTTACAAAAAAACTTGTTTTTTTGATTCAAGCCCTATATTAGATATTCAAATGCCCTTACCACCTATCAGTTTGTCAAAAGTTTCAAGCAATCGTAGAGACGCGATGCCTCGCGTCTCTTGGATCGGTTCTAATACTTGATGATCAAATTTTTTGTAAACCGTTGATTTAAGGCCTAAAACTTAAATTTCTTAATAATCAATGATTTGCATATATAGACACTCAAAGATTGACTGCTGTAAAGCCAAATAACATCAAAAACTTGATCATTGAGTAATAGAGACGCTTCGCGATCGCGTCTCTACAACAATGAGTTATAAAATATAATCATAATCATTTCAGATAATAGGCTATTATCAACATGATAAGTACTGAACCATAAATTTTCAGGTATTTTAATAGAAGCTGCCTTCCGATCCGCGATCGCGAAGCGTCTCTACAAAAACCAAGTTTGTTACACATTACGTCTCTACAAAAAACCCGAGACGCGAAGCATCGCGTCTCTACAAAAAAACCGAGACGCTTTGCGGCGCCGACAAAAAAACCGAGACGCTTTGCGGCGCCGACAAAAAACCCGAGACGCGAAGCATCACGTCTCTACAAAAAAACCGAGACGCTTTGCGGCGCCGACAAAAAACCAGAGACGCTTTGCGGCGCCGACAAAAAACCTGATTTGCTACGCTACGCCGACAATGAGTTAGATAAAACTGATTTTCAAGCAAAAGTTGAGGCAAACAAAAACTTTATTTCACATTTAGCTTCGCTGGCCTTCGGCTCACGCAAAAGTTGCGCGCAACTTCTTAAGTGAAATAAAGTTTCGCTTCGCGAAACTTTAGCGTGAAATCTTGAAAAGGTGGTTCTGGGCTTTCGCCCTGGATTGCCCTTTGCTGTAAAATACCTGTTTATTTGTGCTTCAGTACTTACATCAGTCATCATAAGAAAAATTATGATGCTCTTGAATAGATAGCCTCAAAAAAGGAAAAACGCATTATGTTAACATTAGCCAATTACCAAATAGGCACTCAAATTTACGAAAGTGCCAACTCCCTCGTTTATCGGGGAGTACGAAAAAAGGATAACAAACAGGTTATCCTGAAAATGCTCAAAGAAGACTACCCCACCCCTGCTGAATTAACCCGCTATCGGCAAGAATATGAAATGACTCATGATTTGGATTTAGCCGGGGTAATTAAAGCGTATGGTATTGAAAAAGATCAAAATACGCTGGTCATGATTTTGGATGATTTTGGTGGCGAATCCTTAAAAACGACTTTTGAAAAAGGGGAACAAGGATGGATTTCTGTTGCAGATTTTCTCCCCATCGCCATCCAAATCGCTGACAGTTTAGGCAATATTCACACGGCTGATATCATTCACAAGGATATCAATCCCGCTAATATTGTATGGAATAAAACTGCTAATCAATTGAAAATCATTGATTTTGGGATTGCCAGTCGCTTGCCGCGTGAAAATACCACCCTCAAAAATCCAGAGCAACATCGTGATGAAATTAATGGCCAAAAATGCGGAAGAGCGTTATCAGTCCGCTTTTGGTTTAAAGGCAGATTTGGAAAAATGTTTAGCCTTATCCAAAAAAGTGTTTGGCAAAAAATTGAGTGCAACGCATTTTGAATTGGGTCAAAACGATTTTTCGGGCAAATTCCAAATGCCCCAAAAACTCTATGGCCGCGAAAACGAAATTGAAATCTTATTACAAAGCCTTTGAGCGTATCAGTGGGGGCTTGGGGGAAATGATGTTATAGCGTTTCCCGATTGAATAAAGTACACTTCACCTTCGCAAAATAAATTTTGCACTCCAACGCAAAATAAATTTTGCACTCCAACAAGCCGCAAAATAAATTTTGCACTCCAACGCAAAATAAATTTTGCACTCCAACGCAAAATAAATTTTGCACTCCAACGCAAAATAAATTTTGCACTCCAACGCAAAATAAATTTGTACTTCATTCAATCGGGAAACGTTATACCCACCGGGATAGAGGCGGATGAAAAACGCTTGCGGCAAGTCTTAATCAACCTCTTAGGGAATGCGGTTAAATTCACCGTTCAAGGTAGAGTCACTTTGCGCGTTTCAGTCATTAAAGAGACTAAAGCCAAGGGCACGGATTCCCCCACTAAAACGGTTACGCTTCGTTTCGAGGTTAAAGATACTGGGGTTGGGATGACACCTGAGCAGCTAGGTAAAATATTCTTACCCTTTGAGCAAGTGGGTGATACCCAAAAGCAGCTTGAAGGAACGGGTTTAGGTTTAGCGATCAGCCGCCAATTGGTAGAATTAATGGGCAATGAAATCCAAGTTAAAAGTGAAGTAGGCAAAGGGAGTACTTTTTGATTTGAGATTGCTTTACCCGTTCTCGATGTCAAAGCACAGGAAGAAGATCAAACCATGCAGCGCATCACAGGGTATCAGGGAGAACGCAAAACGGTTCTCGTGGTAGATGATAAACAAGAAAACCGCGTGATTCTTATCAATATGTTGGAATGGATCGGTTTTAAAGTGGTTGAAGCGGGCAATGGTCAAGAAGCTGTGACAACCGCCAAAGAAGTCATGCCTGATGTCATTTTTATGGACTTAGTGATGCCAATCATGACGGGTTTTGAGGCAGTCCAAGCAATACGACAGCTACCTGAATTCAAGGATACCCTGATTATTGCCAATTCAGCCAGTGTTTTTGAAGCCGACCAAGAAAAAAGTCGGGTCATTGGTTGCAATGAGTTTTTACCCAAGCCAATTGAAGATGACCAATTATTTAAGCTCTTGGTTGCTCATCTCAAATTGGAATGGCTTTATGAAAAGGTAGAGGAAGAAACCAGGCAAGACCGTCCGATTGTCGAGAATGCGCCATTAGTTCCACCGCCTCTTGAAAAATTGGAGGCTTTGTATGAGTTAGCAATGATGGGTAAAATGCTCAAAGTTCGAGAACAGGCCACGGAAATTGAAGAGTTGGATGATAAATATATTCCTTTTGCCCGCCAAATCGAAAAGTTGGCAAAAGAGTTTGATGAAGAACAAATCGTGGCTTTAATTGAACCCTATCTTAATATATAGCGTTTCCCGATTGAATGAAGTACAAATCATTATCGTTCCAAATTTATTTTGCGGCCCTCTTGGAATGCATGTTATTTTGCGGCTCTCTTTTCGTTCCAAATTTATTTTGCTGTTCGATTTTCTTGATATAACTGTACGTCATGAGATCGGGAAACGCTATACTTAGCATCGCCATAAATTGCGCTTTTAAGATTTTCAAACCTTGTTATTTTGCGTGTTTTTTTGGAATGCCTGTTATTTTGCGTGTTTTTTGGAGTGCATGTTATTTTGCGTGTTTTTGGAATGCCTGTTATTTTGCGTGTTTTTTGGAATGCCTGTTATTTTGCGTGTTTTTTGGAATGCCTGTTATTTTGCGTGTTTTTTGGAATGCCTGTTATTTTGCGTGTTTTTGGAATGCCTGTTATTTTGCGAGGATTTGATAAAACGCAATTTATGACGAAGCTAAGTATATAATGCCAAAAGGGGTGCAACCACAAGGGGGCAACCACAAGGGATTGCCCCTACAAATTCCATAAATGTAGCAATCCATTGTGGTTGCCCTTCTGAATTTGGAGTATAGTATATATATATAAATATGAATATCAGTGCAAAAAGCAGTGAACCACTTCATTATCAAAATTATACAATCCTTATCATTGATGACAACCCGAGTAATTTAGGGGTTATAGTCGATTATCTCGGGGAGTATGGCTTTGAAATCGTTGTGGCTAAGAATGGTGAAATCGGGTTAAAAAGGGCAAAAACCCTCCAGCCTGATCTGATTTTATTAGATGTACTCATGCCAGGCATCGATGGTTTTGAAACTTGCTGTCGTTTAAAAGCAGATGAAAAAACTTGCGATATTCCCGTCATTTTTATGACCGCACTTGACAGTCCCTAAGATAAAATCAAAGGCTTTGAATCCGGTGGTGTGGATTACGTCACCAAGCCCATACAACATGAAGAAGTTTTTGCGCGTATTACGACTCATCTCCGCATTCGAGATTTGACGGTTCACTTAAATGTCAAAATAGAGGAATTAACACAAACTCGCCAAGAATTAGTGCAAAGTGAAAAAATGGCCTCACTTGGACGACTGGTGGCCGGTTTTGCCCATGAATTGAATACACCATTGGGCGTTGCGCTTGGCAGTGCTTCCGCTTTACAAGAAGAAATCAAGACCATTAATAACTTATTTGAACAAGAAGAAGTCGATGTAGATGAAGTGCTGTCCGCCTTAGACTGTGTTAATAAAGGCTTCAATTTAAGCTTATCTAACTTAGAACGCGCCGCTAACTTAGTCACCAGTTTCAAACGCACAGCGATTGACCAAACATCTGATGAGCTCAGAACCTTTCAAGTTCAAGAAATCATTAATGACACAATTAACACGTTGCACAATCGCTTCGAAAAAACCGGCATTGATATCCAAGTGGATTGTCCCGATAATTTTAAGGTAAAGAGTTTACCCGGTGCGTTGGAACAAATCCTCACTAATTTACTCATGAATAGCCTCATACATGGTTTTAATGAGGGGAAGGATGCGGGTTTGATCAACATCAAGGTGCAGCTGAACACAGAACATTTACATTTAGAATATTCTGACAACGGCAAAGGCATTGCCCAAGAAAACTTGGAAAAAATATTTGAACCCTTTTTTACCACCCATCGTGCTCATGGCGGCAGTGGATTAGGGCTGTATATTTGCTATAATATGATCACTACCCAATTGCAAGGTACAATCGGTTGTGAAAGCCCCCATAGCAAGGGTGTTATTTTTAGGATTGATTTTCCAGTATGATTAGCCAAGTCTGCCAGGTTTTAAAAAACGGTTATGTGAATTTTATTTGCTCAAAAATCCAGTAGATTGTCAATTTCGTACAAACTTTAGTTTGTGAATTTGGAGTGCAAACTTTAGTTTGCGAATTTGTGAGCTTAACCACAGTGCCGTTAACAGGCGATTGATGGGCCTTCGCAAAATAAATTTGGTTTGAAAAGAGCAAAAACGCAAAATAACATGCACTCCAAGAGCAAAAACGCAAAATAACAGGCATTCCAAGAGTAAAAACGCAAAATAAACGCAAAATAACAGGCATTCCAAGAGCAAAAACGCTATAAATAAATATTTAATAAAATTCAACGACTTATAGGTAAAGCTTCGTTTAAAAGGTGCCCTAAGCCTGTCGAAGGGCCAAATTCATTTTCAAAGTCTAGGAGACTTGACGTGACGACAAACCAGACTGATGCTTTTGAAAAAGCATTGTTATCTCTTAACAAACTGGCTGCAAGAAACTTGATCAGTGAAATTGCACAAGCCGAAGGCGCAATGCAATGTGTCGAAAAATTGTTGTTCCAGTTATGGAACGTATTGGGTCAAAATGGGAAGAAGGTGATGTCGCCTTGTCTCAACTTTATATGAGTGGCCGTATCTGTGAAGAAATCGTAGATACTATACTCCCTCCTGTTGATCCCTCTAGAAAACGCGAACCTAATATGGCGATTGTGGTGTTTAATGATTACCATTTTTTAGGTAAACGTATTGTGTATACCATGCTACGAGCGAGCGGATTTGAATTACTCGATTATGGTCAAAGCACAGATATCGAAGCACTTGCCGTCCGTGTCAAAGAGGATGCGGTCAAACTGCTGTTAGTTTCTGTACTCATGCTCAACTCGGCATTGCGTATTAAAAGTTTAATTGAGAGAATTAGACTCACGAGTCCAGAAACTAAAGTCGTCGTTGGGGGTGCCCCTTTCCGATTTGATCAAGAATTGTGGCAAGAAATTGGGGCTGATGCCATGGGAAAAAATGCCTCAGAAGCTGTGGATATCGTAACAACTTTTATGGAGAAAATCGCATGACAACAGAAATGACCTCTTTGCAACGGGTCTTAACCACGCTAGGACACAAAGAACCAGATCGCGTACCGCTTTTTTTGTTAGTCACGATGCACGGTGCGAAAGAACTCGGTCTTTCTATTCAAGAGTATTTTTCCAAAGCAGAAAATGTGGTTGAAGGGCAACTGAGAATGCGTAAAAAATATCGCAATGATTGTCTGAACAACTTTTTTTATGCAGCCGTCGAAGTAGAGGCTTGGGGTAGTGAAGTGATTTATCGTGAAGATGGGCCGCCTAATTCAGGTACACCTATCATTCGTAAGCCAGAAGATATTAAATATCTTGAACCCCCCAAGGTTAAAGAAAAGCCTTGTTTAATCAAGGTGTTAGAAGCCACCCAACAATTAAAGGCAAAGAGTGGGGATGACGCACCGGTTCTTGCAACGGTTATCTCCCCATTCTCTTTACCGGTGATGCAAATGGGTTTCGATAAATACATCGAACTGATGTATGAACACCCTGATTTGTTTGAACGATTGATGAGAATGAATGAAGAATTTTGTGTCGAATGGGCCAATGCACAATTAGAAGCCGGTGCAACCGCTGTTACGTACTTTGATCCGGTTTCATCCACAACCGTCACGCCAAGGGAGATGTATTTGGAAACCGGTTTTCAAATTGCCAAACGCACTATTGCACGCATTAAAGGGCCAACGGCTACCCATTTAGCATCTGGACGCAGTTTACCTGTTTTAAATGATATTAGTCAAACTGGCACTGCTGCTATAGGCATCAGCGTACTTGAAGATTTAACTGAAGTGAAGGCCGCTTGTAAAGGCAAACTGACGGTGATAGGTAATTTAAATGGCGTTGAAATGCGAAAATGGACACCCCAGCAAGCAGAAGCGATTGTCAAAGAAGCGATTGCTAAAGCCGGGCCGGGCGGTGGTTATATTTTAGCGGATAATCACGGAGAAATTCCTTGGCAAGTGCCAGAGGAAACATTACTGGCTATCTCAGAATCCGTGCATAAATGGGGACGTTACCCACTGAATTTGTAATTATAGCGTTTCCCGATTGAATGAAGTACAAATCATTATCGTTCCAAATTTATTTTGCGGCCTGACTGGAATGCCTGTTATTTTGCGGCAGGGCATGATTTTCGTTCCAAATTTATTTTGCGTTTGTTTTTCGTTCCAAATTTATTTTGCGTTTGTTTTTCGTTCCAAATTTATTTTGCGTTTGTTTTTCGTTCCAAATTTATTTTGCGTCAGTGCAGATTGATAATGTTTTTTGGGAATACCCCTTTGCATACCTACCTAGCATAATTCGTACTTTATTCAATCGGGAAACGCTATATTTTGCTGCACTCTTGGAATGCATGTTATTTTGCGGCAGAATTGTATTTCAAGCAAAATTTTTTGCGTGAAATGTGAAATATAAAAAGTTTAAGCTATGCCCATGTGCAGTATAAATCAGTCTATTATTAAAAAAATCCAGAATACATAAGAGATGAAAGCCATGAAGCCTAAAATCTGTATTTTATTCAGTCAAAATTTCCAAAAAGAAGTCGAAGCCATTCAGAAGTTAGAATGCTTTGAAGCAGTGACTTTTTTGACTTATCCTGCTCGCTGTGGTTGCCCTCATATACAACCTGATGAATTGGCAGACTTAATTGGAAACCCCAATGATTATAGTAAAATTCATCTCATTGGGGGATTTTGTCTGGCTAAATTAGAAGAGAGTACCGTTAAAAATTGCCAATTACACCAGTTAGAACACTGTTTTTCGGTTTTAACAAACAAAACATTAATTGAGCATTATTTGCAACAAGGGGCCTACTTAATAAGTTCTAGCTGGCTGGCCAATTGGCAAAGACAACTTGAAAGATGGGGTTTTGAACAACAAGGCGCTCGTGATTTTTTTCAAAAATTTTGTACGAAATTAGTGTTGCTTGATACTGGCGTAGAGGCAAACAGCGCACACTATTTGCAAGAAGTTGCTGATTTTGTTGAACGTCCCTATGAAATTGTGCCAGTAGGCCTTGATTTTTTGAGATTGTTTATCAGCAAAATCATATTAGCAGATCAGCAAAATCTTACCTGCGAATTAGAAAACGAGTTAGCGATAACAAAAAATGAGTTCACTGTCACCCAGAAGCAAAATGCGGATTATTCAATGGCTTTAGACTTAATTAGCCAGTTAAGTCAAACCTTTACAGAATCAGAGATTATTGACAGAATCGTTGATATATTCGCAATGCTATTTGCTCCGCAAGGCCTCTATTTTTTATCTATTAGAGACAAGCAGCCTGAAAAGCTACATGCTTGGCCGATGCCCATTGCCGAAAATGAAACGCTGCAAAATCAACTACTGCATTTTAATGATAAATATAGCTGGACTGAATCAGGTAACGGCTTTTTATTACGCTTTAAACATCAAAATGACATTGTCGGTGTGATGAAGCTAGATGAAATGGCCTGTCCCGAATATCAAGAGCATTATCTGAACATGGCCAGCTATATCGTTGATGTCTGTGGTTTAGCCATTGGTAATGCGAGGACTTATCAAAAAATTAAGCAAGCCGAAGCGGGTTTAGCGACACAAGTACTGGGTGCCTTTTATCAAAGTGATGAGACTCGGGATATGATTCATAATATTCTCACCCTCATAAAAGCCTTTTCAGGCTTTGAAGCCATTGGCATTCGGTTACAAGACAAAACAGATTTCCCCTATTATGACGCAATAGGCTTTTCAACTCATTTTTTAGAAACTGAAAAAGAACTCTGTGTGCGTGATGATAAGGGTAATTTAGTTTTAGATGCTGAAAAAAATCCCGTGTTGGCTTGTATCTGCGGCAATATTATTTCTGAAGACACATCAAAAAGAGACTGTTCTTCAAGCATTTCATTTACTGAATACGGCAGTTTTGGCAGCAATGATATTAAACAATTTATGTCATCTCATGCTGAACAACATGAACACTGTTATTTGAAAAATCATTGTTGCAAAGAAGGTTATCAATCCATTTCTTTGATACCCTTACATTCTGAAAATAAATGTCTGGGCTTACTGCATTTAGCGGATAGCCGAAAAGACAGATTTTCTCCAGAAGTGATTTCTTTCTATGAAGTCATCGCAAGTAGTATTGCAACAGTTATCAAACGTAAGCAGGCTGAAAATGAAATTCGTCAACTCAATGCCGAATTAGAACAACGTGTTAAAAAACGGACTGCTCAATTAGAAGTCGCGAATAAAGCATTACAAGAGGCTAAAAAAGTCGCCGAGTTTGCCAGTCAAGCCAAAAGTGATTTTCTGTCTAATATGAGCCATGAATTAAGAACACCCCTCAATGGCATTTTAGGCTATGCCCAAATTCTGAAACGAGGCCAAAATTTAAATGAATCGCAAGTCAATGGCATCAATACGATCTATCAAAGTGGTACGCATCTCTTAACGCTGATCAATGATATTTTGGACTTATCTAAAATTGAAGCCCGCAAATTAGATTTATATTCGGCTCCGATTCATTTATCCAGTTTCATAGAAGGTATTACTGGCATGATGCGTATGCGGGCCCAACAAAAAGATATTCAATTTCATTACGAAGCCGTTGGCAAGTTACCGGAAGGCATTGAAGCTGATGAAAAACGCTTGCGACAAGTGCTGATTAATCTGTTAGGCAATGCCGTTAAATTCACAGATGATGGGGGAGTCACCTTACGTCTTTCAATCCTTGATGAAACGATTCAAATGGTGACTTTACGCTTTGAAATAAAAGATAGTGGCGTAGGCATGACTCCTCAACAATTGCAGAAAATATTTTTGCCCTTTGAACAGGTTGGTGATACTCAAAAACGGGCTGAAGGAACCGGTTTAGGTTTAGCCATCAGTCGACAATTAGTCTCATTGATGGGCAATGAAATTCGTGTTAGCAGTGAAGAAGGCAAAGGGAGTACTTTTGGGTTTGACTTAAATTTGCCTATCGTTGAACTTAAAGGAAAAGCGGTACAAGACACTTTACATAAAATTACAGGTTATAAAGGGAAACGACAAACAGCCTTAATTGTAGATGATCGAGCAGAAAACCGCATAATCTTACTCAATCTTTTAGAGTGGTTTGGATTTCAAGTGATAGAAGGGTGTAATGGGCAAGAATCCGTAGAACAAGCTCAAAAATTCAATCCCGATATTATTTTTATGGATCTCGTTATGCCTGTGATGACAGGATTTGAAGCGGTTCAAATACTACGCACACTTCCTGAATTTCAAAAGACACCCATTATTGCCAATTCAGCCAGTGTATTTGAAAGCGATCAAGAAAAAAGTCTCATCGCTGGATTTAATCTATTTATTCCCAAGCCAATCGAAGAAGATAAATTAATCAATGTATTGGTTAATAGTCTTAAATTAGAATGGATTTATGATGACATTGTAGATGAATCGACAAAGGATGAGAGCAATACCACTGAAGAGGGGGAGCTTATTCCACCGCCATTAGAAGAATTGAAGCATTTATACCAATTAGCGATGGCAGGCAAGATGCCAAAGATTCAAAAACAAGCCACCTATTTGGAAGAATTGGATAAAAAATATATCCCTTTTGCTCGTCAATTACGGGATTTAGCCAAACAATTTGAAGATGAGAAAATTCTGGAACTCATCGAACCGTATATGGAGAACAATCCATGAGTGCGACTTTGCCAGATGATTCGATTAATTCTTTTGAATATCAAGACTATACGATTTTGATTGTTGATGATAATCCGACTAATCTAAACGTTTTAGTGGATTACTTGGAAGAGTATGGCTTTGAAATTATGATTGCCAAAAGCGGTGAAATTGGACTCAAAAGAGTTAAAGTGACTAAACCTGATATTATTTTATTAGATGTCATGATGCCAGGCATAGATGGTTTTGAAACCTGTCGTCAATTAAAGGCGAATGAGGAGACTAGAGATATTCCGATTATTTTTATGACGGCCCTTGATAATGTTGAAGATAAAGTAAGGGGTTTTGAACTCGGCGCGGTTGATTATGTCACTAAACCGATAGAACAAAAAGAGGTTTTAGCGCGTATCAATACGCATCTCAGCATTCGAGATTTGACCTATAAATTAAGGGCTAAAATAGACGAATTAACTCAGACTCGCCAAGACTTAGTACAAAGTGAAAAAATGGCTTCACTGGGTAGATTAGTTGCCGGTTTTGCTCATGAATTGAATACGCCACTTGGCATTGCCGTAGGCTCAGCTTCAAGCTTGCAAGATAATAGCAATGCGATTAATCAATTACTGGAACAAGACGAAGTTGATGAAGATGAATTGGTGGACACCTTAGACAGTATTAATAAGGCAGCTCATCTCACTTTATCTAATTTAAAGCGAGCGACGAACTTAGTCAAAAGCTTCAAACGCACAGCAGTAGATCAAGTTTCTGAAGAGGTGAGAATATTTGAAGTTAAAGAAGTCATTCAAGATACGATTACCACCTTGCATAATCGCTTCAAAACGACCGACATTGACATTTCTGTGAATTGTCCTAATGACTTAAAAGTCAAAAGTTTACCCGGAGCCTTAGAACAAATCCTGACTAACTTACTCATGAATAGCCTGATACATGGTTTTAATGAGGGCATCGATGCGGGTTTGATCAACATCAACGTGCAAATGAAGGGAGAAGATTTACATTTAGACTATTCAGATACCGGCAAAGGCATAGCCCAAGAAGACGTCGCCAAAATCTTTGAACCGTTTTTTACCACCTATCGTGCTCATGGCGGCAGTGGCTTAGGGATGTATATTTGCTATAACCTCGTGACGAGCCAATTGCAGGGTACAATCAAGTGTGAAAACCTAGCAGGAAAGGGAGTCAAATTTTCTATAAGCTATCCAATAAAGGAAAACGAGCCTCAAGCCTGAAGGTGTTGAATGTGAACAGGCCCAAGTGCAAACCTCATAAGTTAATTAAATGAATCTCTGTGGCACTCTGTGGTACTCTGTGTTCTCTGTGTTGAAAAAAAAAGCGTTGGCTATGATAGGTGGAAAGGCCTCAACTCCTTTGGTATTGAATCTACTTAAGCATTAAAAAAGGATAAAAAATGACACGATGTGAATGGGCGAATGCCAGCCCCCTTGAACAGGCATACCATGATGATGAATGGGGCGTACCGGTTCATGATGATCGCTTGCTTTTTGAGTTTCTGATTTTAGAAGGCGCACAAGCGGGTTTAAGTTGGGCAACCATTTTGAAAAAACGAGAAGGCTATCGACAAGCCTTTGACAACTTTGATGCCAATAAAATGGCTCAGTATTCCGACGACAAGATAGCAGAATTGTTATCTAATCCGGCTATCGTGAGAAATCAACTCAAAATCAAATCAGCCATTAATAATGCCAAAGCCTTTTTAGCAGTTCAGGCAGAATTTGGTCAATTTGACACTTATATCTGGCGCTTTGTTTCTGGCGAAACGCAACACAATGCGTGGCAGGATTTATTAGAAATACCCACCAGAACCCCAAAATCGGATAAAATGAGCAAAGAGTTAAAAAAACGTGGCTTTAACTTTGTCGGCACCACGATTTGTTATGCGTTTATGCAAGCCGTCGGCATGGTGAATGATCATACGGTTGATTGTTTTAAATACAAATAAATTTTTCCTCAACCGCCTCGGCAATGGCATCTCGTATAGGGCATACACGCAGGTATGCCCCTACAAAACACAACGTATTCAAGACTATTATTTGTATACCAGAAGAACTCATAGGAGAATGATAATGACATGGACTGATCCTATTATTGAAGAACTCCATCAAATCCGTGAAGCACACGCGGCGAAATTCAATTACGATATAGAAGCGATAGTGAAAGATTTTCAGGAAAAGCAAAAATCTCGCGGTAAACCTATCGTTTCGTTTGTAGATAAAGGCAAACAAAAGACCAATAAACGGTTGTCATAGACACTTGCCTATTTTCTGATTTATTATTAGTCCCAATTTCTTGAATCTAGTGCATTCGATCTAAAATACCAATACTATGAGAAGAGTGCTCGTTTCACAGTGCTATGAATATTTTCGCTAGAATGCACTAGCCAGGTGGTAGTCTGAACATTTCCGCTATCCGACACGAGTCGGATAGCATAATCAAAGTTTAATCATTACAATCCTTGTCAGGTGGGCTAAAAGCTGGGGTGTTAAATATAAACACATTTCTTGGTTGATTTTTCACCCTATTTTTATTCCTTCTGGGGGGGGATGGTGGGCAAACGGGCGGTGAAATCTGGGTTTATATTGAGTTCATTGCGGCCCGTTTACCCACCCTACAAATCAAGTGTGAAAAAAAAGTCATCCCGTACCTGAAATTTAACACCCCAGCTAAAAGACCACATGACAGGAAAAGATACTCAAACCTACCCTTGTTTTACAGAACGCAATATCGCTGGGCCCCCTTCTTCCAATTCTATTATTTTTTTGGAGAAGCTTGTCAATGCTTGGGTATTTGAACTGAAATAGAGCGTATTATCATGAACGGAGAAAGCGAGGGAGCTACCTCATTCCAATATCGATAAATCTTGAAGGCCCGAATTTCGTTCCAAATTTATTTTGCTTCGCTGCGAATTTCGTTCCAAATTTATTTTGCTTCGCTGCGAATTTCGTTCCAAATTTATTTTGCGAAGGCCCTAATATTTGGTGAGACAGAAGCAGACGCGATCCGGCATAAATCCTTTTCGTTCAAACACTCATTACAGGAAATTTGAATATGTTATTAATCAATGTTGGCATAATGGCCAGTCTTTATATTGGAGCCAGGTTATTTGAACATCACAGCGATAAAAAATCGATCATCCAGAAAATGAGTGGAGACGCACGGCAGTGCGTCTCTACAGAAAACACGGGTATTGAGAAAGCGCATGATCATCTTTTTAAAGTGAGTAGCGCAGCTATGGGGTTATCGGTAATCAGTTATCTTTACCCCCCTTTAAGGCTGTTAAATATCGCTGTGATTGCTTATATCACCTTTCCTATTTTGAAACAGGCTGAAAAATCGTTGTTGGAGAAACGGCGTATCAAGAATGATTTGCTGACTTCTCTTGTTAGTATTCTGTCCATTGGCATGGGTCAGTATTTTGCCGCCTCCCTTCAAGCATGGTCTTATCACTTTGGTGGCAAAATGGTGAACAAAAGTCAAGATACTTCTACCCAAATGCTCACCAATGTCTTTGAACAACAACCCAGCAAGGTATGGGTTTTAAAAGACAGGCAGGAAATCGAAACGCCCCTAGAATCGCTTAATGTTGATGATATTGTCGTTGTCAAGGCAGGTGAAATCGTACCCATTGATGGCACCATCAGCGAGGGTATGGCCATGATTGATCAACATGCTTTGACTGGTGAAGATATGCCAGCTGAAAAAGCTATTGGAGATCAAGTGTTTGCAGCCACAATCGTCATCAGCGGCTGTGTTTATATCAAAGTTGAAAAAACGGGAGTTGAAACCACTGTTGCTAAACTCGGCGAGATATTGAGTCACACGGCCTATTTTAAAACCAGTCTTCAATTGAAGGGAGAAAAATGGGCGGATAAAGTGGCTACGCCTTTGATCAGTGTGAGTGCCTTAGCTTCACCCCTCTTAGGTGCGTCATCAGCAACCGCTATCCTGTACAGTGCGCCGAGTAATACGATTAGAATAATGACTTCACTTCAGACGTTTAACCATCTTTCCTTGATATCGAATAAGGGGATTTTAATCAAAGATGGACGCGCGCTAGAAGAATTAACTCCGATCGATACTGTACTGTTCGATAAAACGGGGACTTTGACGACTGGAGAGCCCGAAGTGGGAGAAATCATTCGCTGTGACGACATAGGAGAAGATGAAATCTTAAGCTATGGTGCCGCTGCGGAACAGAGACTCACGCATCCCATAGCCCGTGCCATTGTTAAAAAGGCTAAGGAGCAGCATCTCAATTTGCCTGATATATCCGATGCGAACTACAAAATCGGTTATGGTGTGACAGTCAGTTTTAACAATCAGATCATTAAAGTGGGAAGTGCTCGCTTTATGACTATGGAAGGGATCACGCTGCCATCAACAATAGAAGAAGCAATCAGACATTCACAGGAAGAAGGAGATTCCTTAGTCATGGTGGCTATCAACGATCAAATCAAAGGGGCAATTGAAATGCAGGCTCAAGTACGCCCCGAAGTGGAACAGATTATCAAAGGTTTACGACAGCGTGGCATCCAACAGATTGCCATTGTTTCCGGCGATCATAAACAGCCTACCCAAAAGTTGGCAGAAAAACTGGGCATGGATAACTATTTTTATGAAGTGCTTCCCCAAGACAAGGCCAGTCTAGTTGAGCAACTTCAAAAAGCGGGTCATAAAGTTTGTTTTGTCGGAGATGGGATCAATGATGCGATTGCCATGAAAAAGGCGAATGTGTCTATTTCATTACGGGGTGCCTCATCCATTGCCACTGATATGGCTCAAGTGGTGTTAATGGACGGTACGCTGTCTCGCCTTTGCGATATTTTTGACATTTCAAAACAATTGAATGCCAACTTAGAACACAGTTTATTGTTTTGGGCCGGATACGGGGTATTTAATATCACCACAGCTTCTTTATTACGTTTCGGCATTTTGCAATCAACAATTGTTCTTGGCATTGTTTTTGGGCTTGGAATCGGTCATGCGATGCTCCCCTTAAGACAACTTGAACAAGAAAAAGGGAAATCTGATTGACACAATATCGGGCGTATTTCTAAAAAAAGGTCATCAAATTGGGCCCAAGCAAAATAAATTTTGCACTCCAAATTGGGCAGAAGCAAAATAAATTTGGAACGAAAAGCCTTCGCAAAATAAATTTTTAACGAAAATCAGGCCTTCAAGATTTATCAATATGACCATTTTTTTAATGCGCCTTTTAGATCTACTGATAATAAATCAAGCCCTGATTTGGAGCACTGGCTCCCATCCAACCGTTTTTTGGGTATAATTGGGTGTAATTGGGTGTATTATTAGAAACTATTCTTATCCTTTCTTATAAACAATCCTTGTAGTTATAATTCGGCAGTGCTGCATAAAGGTGATGAAAGTCTCACCCTACTTTGCAGCACGACTTTTAAAAAATATTTAATAATTTCAATGCGATAATTAATAGAGCGACTAATAGCACAAATCGAATCATTTTCTCGCCTTTTTTCACGGAGAGTTGGGCTGCCCACCAGCCGCCAAATGCGTTGCCAGCGGCTAAACTTAAACCTAATACCCAATCAACATTCCCACTCCAAATAAAAATGCCTAAAGCAGGTACGGTGTAAATAAAAACGATGAAGACTTTGTGCATATTCACAACGACTAAATGACACCTGACTAAGTGAAACAAGGCAGCCATTAATAAAAAACCAACTCCGACTTGAATAAAGCCGCCATAAAACCCTATTCCTAACATCGCCGGATAAACTAACCATTTTCGCGTTTTACCCTCTTCCAGTAAGGGTATTATTCGTTTTTCAGGTGCGAATATCATAGACAAAACGACAGCAATCAAGACGACGGCTAAAATACGTTCAAACCACTGTTCATCTATTTTAATCGCGACAATCGCGCCAATAATGCCACCCGGTATCGTCCAAAGTGCCAATTTCAAACTGGTTTCAAACTCATGAAGCTTTTGTTGGCGAAAAGATAATATTGCAAAAATATTTTGGATTAAAATGGCAACGCGATTCGTGCCATTAGCTAATGCGCTATCTAATCCTAAAAAAATCAAAGCGGGCAACGTTAAAGCTGAACCCCCACCGGCCATGACATTCAACATCCCAGCAACGCTTCCAATTGCAAATAGCATTAAACTTGATAAGTATTCCATTCATTTAACCTGATAATTTATTTTGCGAGATTGGAGTACAAAATTTATTTTGCGAGATTTTCGTTCCAAATTTATTTTGCGAGATTTTCGTTCCAAATTTATTTTGCGAATGAATATTTAACCGTATTCAGTATATAATACAAAAAGATTTTGATAACTGATAACTGATAACTGATAACTGATAAAAATGAGGTTAAAATGAAAGCGCAAAGCGCCAATACAACGATTCCTTCTGATGAGAAGGCTTCTCAAAACGATTTTATTCGTCAAATTATCGCTGATGACGTAAAAGCGAATAAACACGATGGCCAGGTAGTGACTCGTTTTCCGCCTGAGCCTAATGGTTATTTGCATATCGGTCATGCTAAATCGATTTGTTTAAATTTTGGTATTGCTACCGAACAACCTGGCAGACATTGTTATCTCCGTTTTGATGATACCAATCCCAGTAAAGAGGATATGGAATATGTCGAATCAATTCAAACGGATGTGCGTTGGCTCGGCTATGATTGGGGAGATCGATTACGTCATTCGTCGGATTATTTTGAACAACTGCATGAATATGCCATCGCCTTGATCAAAATGGGTAAGGCCTACGTTTGTAGCTTAACCAGCGAACAAATCAAAGATTATCGGGGTACTTTGCGTGAACCGGGTAAAAATAGCCCTTATCGTGAACGTGCTGTTGCCGAAAATCTGGCCTTATTTGAACGCATGAAGGCGGGAGAATTTGGCGAAGGTGAACAGGTTTTACGCGCTAAAATTGATATGGCTTCGCCTAATCTGAATATGCGCGATCCCGTGATTTATCGCATTAAACACTTGCCGCACCAAATGACGGGCGATAAGTGGTGTATTTATCCCATGTATGATTTTACCCATTGCCTGTCAGATGCGATTGAAGGCATTACGCATTCACTGTGTACTTTGGAATTTGAAGATCATCGCCCATTATATGATTGGATATTGGATACCTTAGAAACGCCGTGTCATCCGCAACAAATCGAATTTGCCCGCTTATCGCTGAATTATACCGTGATGAGTAAGCGGAAATTACAAGAATTAGTTGAAAATAACCATGTCAGCGGTTGGGATGATCCCCGTATGCCCTCCTTGAGTGGGATGCGAAGACGGGGTTATACACCTGAATCCATTAGAGATTTCTGTGATCGCATTGGTATCACTCGAAAAAATACCCAGATTGAAATGGGGGTATTGGAAAACTGCATTCGCAGTGATTTAGAAACCAAAACGGCTAGAGTGATGGCCGTATTGAAACCCTTACGTGTGGTGATTGACAATTATCCAAAAGATCAAGTGGAACAGTTAGAAGCCCCTTATCATCCGACTGATCCGAATTTCGGTTCTCGTCAACTGCCTTTTTCACGGGTTTTATATATTGAACAGGATGATTTTCGGGAAGTCGCGCCGAAAAAATTCTTCCGTTTAGCGCCAGGGCGCGAAGTGAGATTACGTTATGGTTATTTCATCACTTGTCAAGACGTGCTTAAAGATAAAAACGGTGATGTCGCTGAATTACGGTGTACTTATGATCCTGAAACGCGCGGCGGCGCAACGCCGCCAGATGGCCGTAAAGTGAAGGGCACCTTACATTGGGTTTCAGCCACTCATGCCATCACGGCTGAAGTGCGCCTCTATGATCGTTTATTTAATCAAGCCGAACCGGGTGCTGATGGCAGCGATTTTAAAACGGCCCTCAATCCCAATTCGATTGAAACGATATCCGATGCCAAGCTTGAACCCAGTTTAGCTCAGGCAACGGATCGTTATCAATTTGAAAGACTGGGTTACTTTTGCGTTGATAATGTCGAGAGTTCGCCTGAAGCTTTGGTATTTAATCGTATTGTCACATTACGTGATTCTTGGGCGAAAATTGAGAAGGCGAATGTTTAATTTTACTAGGGCAACTCCCAAGCACTGTGGGTAGTTGAATGGAATGGGATTGATTCATACATAAGAGCAACTTTACGGATTGCCTCCACAGGTTGTGTTAAATGTAGGGGCAATCCCTAGTGCCCTTGTGTCAAGCTTTACAACGAAACGAGCCAAGTGCCTACAAACGAGAAATATTCAATAATGCCAAAAGGTGAACTGTCTGGTAGTCAAACGAAAATACAAGGAAGTCAAGAAAATAAACGTTCTCTCCAACGTGAAAATGAATCTGCAAATACACTGGTTGAAAACGGATATAATGTTGAACAAAACCCCTCAACCCAAACAACCGATAATGTGAGAGAAGGGGCACAACCTGATTATCGTATCAATGGTGAAATATTCGATAACTATGCCCCAAATTACCAAGCAGAAGTTGAACAAATCCGTAATCAAATATCTAGAAAAGTTAAAAGAAAACAAACCTATAAAGTGGTTCTCAATCTGGATGATAGCGCCGTTCCTATAAGCGATATCAAAACGATGTTCACAATCAGAAAACCAGTACCAAACCTCCAACAATTGATTATTATAAAAAAAGGACAACTTATTGAAATGAATTTGACCAACAATGCTGGAGATATTTGATGGCAATTGAATACACCTTAATGATTGACAGCCAGCTGAATTTGACACAAGCAACGCATTTTCTGTCTAATCGAAAAGACATTGAAATTCAGTCGGATGACTTAAAAGCCCCAGGTATGACGATTAACATTGAACGGGCTGATCAAGAAGATCAAACGTTTGTACAAGAACACTTTTTTTTTACGCCGCGTCTCGCCTTGTTTTTTGTTCAAGATAAGTTGGCTGATTTTAAATTAGCACATAGCACCCTGATTCAAATCACCATCGCCTTATTAAATCAGGGTGATGGCGATGCCATACTTGATTTTAATGGTGATACGATTTTGTTTAGACGAATTAAGCATCAATTATTTCTTTATCAAGATGATCCAGACTTTTGGAAACCGTTTTTACTGAATTGGATACCTCAACCTTATGAATTAGCGTTGACGACTCAAAGGGAAAATGCCCAAGTGCCCGTGATGACAAATGAATCTACGCCGTGCGATCACCCAGCTACTCACAAAAATCGCCTTATTCATCTTGAACCAGCGGTGGCTCAATTTATTGCTCAAATTGCGAACAACAAACATAAGAGTATGGACGAAATTGTGAATGCGTGGCTCAAAAAGGATATAGGGAACTGCCAATCACTTGATTTTGAAAAGTCGTTGTCTCCCAGTTGAGACGCATGGACTCTAAGTTGATTCTAAAAAATGAGGTTTAATAACTTTATACCGGACACGGGCATCATTTTAATTTTTATAAGAGCATCATTTTGACAAGACATCGAATCGTTTACGCCGTACTTTTGGTTATTGTGATAGCGTTTGGGCTCGCTTCGCGCCACTATTCTGATATATTGCCTTATTTTATTGCAACCTATGCCGGCGATACGTTATGGGCATTAATGGTATTTCTTTTGATTGGTTTTGTGTTCCCTGCGTTTTCAACGCTAAAAGTCGCCACGATGGCATTGATTTTTTCATTTAGCATTGAATTAACTCAACTGTATCACGCGCCTTGGATTGATGAACTACGTCAATATCGCCTCGTTGCTTTAGTCATTGGACACGGTTTTTTGTGGACAGATTGGCTATGTTATAGCGTTGGTGTCATGATAGGCGTTGTAGGTGAAAGAGTATTGGGTATTGCAAGCAATTGACTCGCCTTTTTCTTATCCGAGCTATAATCCAATGCCGTTAGAATCACAAACTGGTTTTCCGGATCCGTGATCCGATATCGGAGAATTTTCAAAGCCTTGAGTTGATGCCGAGGAAATTTAAACTTTTCAATGATGAGCATTACTTGTTCTGATGTAAAACTATTACGATAAGCAGCCAATTCGACAAGATAAAATTGTTCTTTCGGAAATTTCTGTTCGCTAAGCGCGTCTAGCAAATTCAAAAAAGGGGCAGGTTTCATTAAAGCCGGCAATTCTGTCTCTGTTTCCGATGAGGCTGCGAGTGTCGCTTCCACATCTTCTGGTTGCTTCAGTATAAAACGAGCTTTCTTTTGATATTTTGAAAAACGGAAGGCTTCGACAATTTGAAAACTATTGCCTATATCATCAATTCGAGAACGGAGTATTTCAAGTACACGCAATTGTTCTTTGACAAAGCTTAGTTTTTCAAAGAGTTGTATGACTTGATCGCAAGTAAAAGTATTCTTGGCAGCGGCCGTTTTTATCAAGGCAATCTGCTCCTTTGGAGAATTGGCTTCATCCAAGGTTTTTAATAAACTCGGAAAATCTAATTGAGTCATATTTACTTTCTCCGTAGTTAATACATTAGTACAACGGATTAGCGGAATAAACGGATTAGTTTGTTGCTCGCATTGAGGAAAGAAGTTGATTCCGTTAATCCGTTGTACTGATTAATTAAAAAATCCGTTAATTCCGATAATCCGTTGTACTCTATCCGTTGTACTTATCATCAAGGAAAAATAAATGAGTTTAGATCAAAATTGGTTTACTGAACAAGCATCAGCAACTGACTGCGCTTTTTCGTTACATATCAAGAAAAAATTACACGAAGAAGAAACCCCTTTTCAGAAGATTGCCATCTATGAAACAACAGAATTTGGCAATTTGATGACACTTGATGAGCTGATAATGCTCACTGATCGTGATAACTTTATTTATCATGAAATGATGTCTCATCCCGTGCTATTTATGCATCCCAATCCGCTCAAAATCGTGATTATTGGAGGCGGAGATTGTGGCACATTGCACGAAGTCTTAAAACATACCACAATTGAAAAAGTGATAGAAGTTGAAATTGACGAGCGCGTCACTCGCCTCTCCGAGCAGTATTTTCCAAGCCTCTGCGAATCAAACAATGATCCACGCGCAGAATTTTGTTTTCAAGACGGCATTGACTGGATGGCAACGGCTGAAGAAAACAGTATTGATGTCATCATTGTCGATAGCACCGATCCATTAGGGCCAGGAGAAGGTTTATTTACCGTCGAATTTTACCGTGATTGTTGGCGCGTGTTGACACCAGAAGGCCTGTTAGTACAACAAAGCGAATCACCCCTACTACATTTATCGCTATTACAATCTATACACTACGGCATGCGTCAAGCGGGTTTTAAGACGACACGCTCTTTACAGTTTCCGCAATGTGTTTATCCATCAGGCTGGTGGACAGCCACAATCGCAGGAAATGGTGATTTAACCCAATTCAGGGAAGAAGCCGCCCGCAATAAATCCTTTAAAACGCGCTATTATAACCCCGAAATTCAAAAAGCCAGTTTTGCACTGCCCAATTTGTTACTCGAAGGGTTGCCTGATTAATCTGATCGTAGGGGCGAACCTGCGTGTTCGCCCCTTGGTGTTACCCCCTTCTGTTGCCATTGATATCGATCTCATGAAAACAAACTACAAGGATTTGATATAACAAAGGATAAACCCATAATAATTATATGTATTTTTATAATCGCTACAATACCACCAACTACTTAGATTTGAGATAAATTATTGTAATTGAAAGAGAAAAATATCTATCCTTTCTTGAATCCTTGTCGTTTGAAGGTGTTAGTGTTTATCCTGTACCAAATAAACCCTTGTAGTTTGAAAATATTAGGGTTTATCCTTTCTTATACCAAATCCTTGTAGTTCTTTGGTGAGTCATAGATATGCGGAAACTTTGTTTAGAAAAACGATGTTGTCATTAGATTTTTAAGAAATAAACGCGCTTTGACGCTAAAGACGCTAAAGACGCTAAAGACGCTAAAGATGTTTTGTTTGTCAAGAGAATATTGGAATCTTTGCGTCTCTTGCGTTAAAACGACACTAAAAAACATTTCTTCAATATTTTGTTCAAAAAGTTTTGCGCGCAAAACGGGTTCAAGTGAAATTGTTAATTGAGATTTAACACCCCCAGATTGGGCCCAAGGCTTGGAAGTTCCGTGCTAACATCAGTCGGTAATAAAATGATCAAACAATACATAAATGTATTTGAACAAGCTGAAAAACATCAAGAAGAAAAACAGATGAAGTTAATTTGTTATGCTTGCGAAAATGATGAAGTGCCCTTTTTAGAATACATGGAAAAGTATAAACTTGAGAGTACGGATTCTGATTTTGAAGTAGAGGATAAAGTGAAACATATCTTACACATCAAAGATGTACTGATTTATCTGCTTCAACATAAAGGAAGTTACAACATTTCTATTACAGAACAATATAAAGGCAGAGAAATCGGTATTTTAAAAATTCAAGAAAGTGAGGTTTTGGTGAGAATTGGTTTTTATACCAAAGTAGGGGAAGAAATTATTTTACTGGATGCGTTTGATAAACCTAAAAAATAGGGGAACAAAGCGAAATGAAAAGAAGTCAACAAGATGATTCAAGAGGCATTAGACACTTTTGAAGCTTACAAAGATGACTACCTAAAAAACCGAAAATTTGTTCCCATTCCTTTTGAAGTATGAAAGCGATCAGTTAGGAGTTGAGTGATGAAAAAATATATCAATGTGTTTGAACAAGCGGAAAAACACCCAAAAGCTAAACAGTTTCACGAAGAAAACTTCGCACGTATCAGGCTTGCAGAAGCCATTCATCGTGAACGTCTGGCTCAAAACCTCACAATGGAGGAATTGGCTGAAAAGGCTTATCTCACGCCTGCCTTGGTGAGTAGTATTGAAAATGCACAAATTTCAACAGGCATTGAGATCATCTTTAGAATTTTTAAAGCATTGGGTAAACAGAAGATTGAGTTGCAGTGTGTATAAAAAATTTCCTAAACTGGACGTTCATCGTTATAGCCCACTTGTAGTGGGTAGTAAGATGTTGAACATGATTTATTAATCAGCAAGTCAATCATGACAATCAGTATGTCACGCAAAAACTTTTGCGTGACATATCAGCGTTCTATCACGTTTTTAGATTTGCTATTTTCCTCATTTTCTGTTTAACATTGAGTACGACAAAAAATGAAAAACACACTAGAATTAAATCAGGTTGTATTAATCGGCCGCATTTACGAAGAATATGCCCAATATTTTGATTTTAAATCCTTACAACTTGAAGGGCAAAAAATATTAGATATGGCGGCTGGCGTGAGTTCCTTCTGTGCGGAGGCACACGAAAAAAATTATACGGTAATAGCCGCCGATCCAATCTATGCGCTGCCAAGCCCTGTATTAGCACAGCGTTGTCAAGCCGATTTAATCAATATCCTTTCCCAACTCCCTAAAGTGATGGACAACTATCAATGGCAGTTTTATAAAAATCTTGACGGATTAAAAGCTTGTCGGGAAAAGGCCTATAAAACATTTCTTCAAGACTTTGTTAACAATCCAACACATTACATCGCCGAATCGCTTCCCAAATTATCCTTTCAAAATGATGAATTGACTTTAAGCTTAGTCTCCTACTTTCTGTTCTTATACGAGGGCATGTTTGATTATGCCTTTCACCGAGACAGTATTTTGGAACTCTCAAGAGTCACATCCGGTGAACTTAGAATTTATCCGCTGATTGATTATAACGGAACCCGATCACGTTATCTGGACAAACTGCTGAATGATGACAGCTGTCATCACCTTGACTTTGAGATCAGAAAGGTTGATTTTGAATTTTTGAACAACGCAAATGAAATGTTGATTGTTATAAAAAAATAGAGATTTGGCTAACGTAGGGGCGAACCTGCGTGTTCGCCCGCACCGATCATCCGTATGTGTTGTCGCGATTTAAAAACC
>Ga0136651_10000173_pt1 | contig 33156 bp, 17 predicted proteins | sample Mar14236cmmetaG_FD_94867 | JGI IMG/M metagenome (GOLD analysis project Ga0136651, IMG submission 94867) | Marine hydrothermal vent microbial communities from Guaymas Basin, Gulf of California to study Microbial Dark Matter (Phase II) - Marker... ... | reverse complement strand
GTAGTTATAGACTTATCCGCATCGAATAAACAATCCTTGTAGTTATAGACTTATCCGCATCGAATAAACAATCCTTGTAGTTATAGACTTATCCGCATCGAATAAACAATCCTTGTAGTTATATAACAGAATCGAAAAACGTGATCATCAAGGCTCATTAATCAAAACGTATAATTTCATTATTTTCTCCATACGGTATACGCCGTTTGCGGAGATTTAAAAAATCAATTTCGCCGGGCATGAAATCCCGATAAGCTCGCCCTTCGCCACCATGCCAGGAGATGTACAGCATTCCCAATAATTCGTCATTGTCTAAATCTTGTTGGAGTTTGGCCCCTAATTCCCAGCGGGTTTGATTTTGCTGCCACATATTCCAATTTAAATCCAATAACAAAAAATGACGGTTCACACTTTTGCGCCGATCATCATCTGCCCAGTAATGCGTGAAACGATAACCCAGATTAAGTTGTCCGTCTCCAAGCATTTGTTTCCATTGGGCTTTTAGACTCAGGTAGTCTGGATCAAGCAAGTTTTCGTTACTCGTGATGCCCGCTCGCCCTATCCATAAGGTATCTAACCAAGGGCGATGTCTGATTTGATCGGCGAGTGTGAGCCCATAACGATGTTCGGCTTTATAATCACTGTAAACATCGTTGTCTACTCGTGCGGCATATTCATCGGGGGAGTCGTCGCGACTCAGTAGTCGTCCAAATAGGCTTACACTGGGTATAGTCACGGTTTTGTCTCCCAGTGGCCAACGTTGAGAGAGTGTGGGTTTCAGAAAGCCATGCCATTCTATATCCTGATTTTGCACTTGCTGCATGTAGGCTAAACCGGCTAGTTGGAAGCTTAAATTATGTGCTTCTGAGCGATAGCGGAGAAATTTTTTCGCGCCTAAGGTGATATCGAAATGATCATTAAAACGAATCAGGCCTTCTGTTTTATGATGGCGGCGGTTGATGTGATCAAAATAACGATGGGTGGCGCGTAATTCTAGGAAATCTTGAAAACCACTTTCATCTTCTTCGACATTTCGTCGTCTTTGCGCTAATCCAGTAAAACTCCAAGTGCCCTCTTCTTGCTCACCGAGTGGATACGCATCTTTGACATCAAGACGTGAAATCGGGGGCAGTTTATGAATCTGTACGATAGGATCAGGCATGATTTCCGGTTCGGTGCTGAAATAACGCAGTTGTACTTCTGGTGTTTGCTCTGTCACGGCTGTCATTTGGTGTAAACGCAGCAATGCAGAAGTTTGTTCTTTTCGAGGCCCTAAAGTGAGTGTGTGCCACCCGGCTTCAAGGGCTTGATAACGTGATTCAATGAGACTGGAATCGGGCAACCATTCATCAATGCGTAACCAAGTGGGCCCTAATACATTGGCTACAACGGGTTCTTCTGGTGTGGCGATATGATAGGCGCGTTCATATTCCAGAATCAAGGGGATGTTGTCACCTTGATAGCTTGTGTTCCTACTGTCGTTAAGGGATGTTGAAGGTGATTTGATTTCCTTCACTTGTAGGCGCAAAAATTGGTTTGCCAGCGGTTTGTCAATGGCGACATACAAAATATGTTCACCTTCTGGTACGGCTAAATCGACGGTTTGATTGGGTTGTTGTGGTGTCAGTCGTAGACGTTGGTGTGGTTGCTCATCTAACCAATAAACGACGTTCATGGGCGCGGGGCGAAAATAGGTGACATCATCCATACGCAATCGCAATTCAAGACGGGTTGTTGCTAGATTGAATACAGATAAACCCATTTGGCGATGCCCTGTGATCACTTGTTCTGCCTCACTAACGGGTTTTAACAAGGTTTTACGGATGCGTTGACTGGGGCTTTCAGGTTGCCAACCTTTGATTTTAATCAAATGCAAGCCGGCACTTGTTTCTATTGATTGTACGTTTTTCCAATGGTGGTTTGTGCGTAAAGCGGCCCATAAGGAACGTAATTTAGGCACTTTAGGATGCTGTTTAAATAACGCAGCCCCAGCAACGACGATTTTGCCTACCAATGCGGGTGACTGTTCTGATATCCAAAGCAATAATCTCATTCTTTTAACAATATCGCTATCGCTTTCGTTTCCGGTAAGCGGTGGCAGGGCCTCTAAATCGCCTCTTGCTAGTGCCTTAGACAGTTGTTTTTGAGAAAAGGCTGGGGTATTCACGGGCAGTTCAAGTTGCCACTTCGCTTGCCAGCGATGTAGATGCTTTAGGATATCGACGGTTGATCGATTAACATATTGATTATACGAGGTAAATGTCACACAATAGGGCATTAGCAAGACGCAATCTAGGCATTGACAATCGGATACGGGCATGATTCGGCGACATTGTGATAGAGGCTCGGTATGCTCATAGGTTGATCTATCAGTCGAATGACTCTCTGTGGTGTCCAAAAAATTGGGTTCAACCGAGGGCCGGATTTGTTCACCACGTTCTGGATAAGCCGATGCGACAAATTGACAAGCTGAAGTCTCGCTTAACTGGGCATCTTGTAGCATCAATGCTACAGTCAAGGTGTCTTTATTTAAAGGCGGTAGCACGGCTAAGGGTAAACGCGGTTGTTCAATCTTGACTTTGACAGCAATCGGTTGATCATCAGCCCAAATGTCGATCTCATGTAAACCTGGCCCAAAGGCGTATGTTTCAAGGGTTTGATGGCCTAATCGTTTATCAGGTTGGCCTACAATATGGAGGCCTCGACTGGGCAAAATATGACTGAGTTGTAAAACATGACGTTGGTTTTGCGTTTTGATTTTCACCCAAGTATTGATCGGTTCAATATTATCTTTTGGATGCAGTGTGCGTACCGAGAATTGTACTTGCAGGGGGCCTGGCAGCCGTAATTTGACAGGGCGTTGTGGGGTAGCGATGAAAGAGTAAAAATACAAATCTCTTTCAATACTATAGGTTAATTCAGCACTGGCATAATCATGAATGAGATGATCAGCCGTTTTCCATTGCCGCTTACCGGGATGTTCAGCTTGCCATTGCCCCCAGTCATCAATCGCTTGTTGTTCAAATTGTTGTTCAACGTTTTTCTTGAACGAGTGTTCTGAGGAAAGCTGTAATTGTTCTCGAATGTGTTGCCCTGTTTCCAAAGCGTTGGCTAAGCTTTGGCCGGCTATGCCGGCTTCTTCGCGCCAAAGGCGAATCGCTGTGGCATAATCTCCTTTATCTTGAGCGCGATAACCCAGCCATAACTTTTGCTCCTCTTCTGGTAAGTATTGCAACAGCCTGTCAAAGGTTTGCCACCAGCCTAAGCGATATACTTCTGCCATCAGCAAATTATTTGGACGCAGTGCCGGTGGTAGTGCCATACCAATCATCACTGCATATTCATCGTAGCCGTTTTCTATCAACACTTCAGTCAATTGCTTGAATAAAGCAGGTGTGGGATGCCGCAAAGCGGCCGTGACTAAAAGTGACACTTGTCCTGATTTATCATCCGATTGTTGGTAATCGCTTAATAATTTATCAAAAGCGTGTTGCGCTAAAACGGGATCGGCTGAATCGATAAACAAACCTTGTAATAAACGCTTGGCTAAAAACACTTCGCCAAGTTGTTCAAGGGCTTCTTCTCGTGCGAGTTGCGCTTCACGGTGAAGGCTACCTTGACTGCCGCGTACAATCTGAGTCCAGATTTCTAAAGCGTTTAACCATTGTTGATCCTTTTCTGCTTGATGTGCTTGGGCCGTTAAGCGATTTAAGGCGGTTTGATTCAAAAGAACCTGAGTTTGTTTTTCAGCTTCTGTACGATAAACCGTTGCCATAAAATGTTTGTTCTGTCCACGTAAAAAGCGGAGGAAAGGGAGCCAGTAGTTGTACAAATCCCGTTGAGTCTCATTTTGGGTAGGCGGTATGCTGTGATTACCCGTAAATGTTTTGAGCACGCTGACAAAGTATTCAAATAAGGCTTGCGGTGATTCAAACTGTGAAGCGGCTTCTAAATATTCCGTTTCACTAAGGCGGTAATGTCGTCTCGCGGCGCGATATTGTAAAGCAACCTGTAGCGGTTCTACCGCTGTTATCTCCATTGTGTTTGATGAGGGCGATGGGGATTGCCACACTTTGATTTGGCGCACATCGGGCGGTAAGGGCAAAACTAAAGTAGCGGCATCAATAAGAGGCCCTAATTGATATCGACTGGCAAACGGCCCCCCTAAAGTATCGGCATCCGTTCCGTGTGCCAGTGCCAGCATTTTTAAACCGGCTTCCCCTTGTGCATAACGATAATAATGAGAGGGCACTTCAAAGATATAGGGATCGACTTGCATTCGTATCGGTGCGTCATCGTCAAATTGCAAGAAAAACGTTTGTGTTTGGAGTTGGGTTTGTTGTTTGACTACAACCTGCAAAAAGCTGGGCACGGTACGCTTGGGTAATTTATAAATTTGTGCCGCTGTCTCATTGGCAGCTAGGGGGGCAAAATAAGCACCGGATATCCGTTTTAAATAGGCATCACGATGTTGTTCGGCCACGACAAGCGGTTGGTTTTCGGCGTTTGGATCACGTAGTTGATAAGTCATAAAGCGATGAAAGGTTTGCGATGCTTCATGTTGTTTACGCCAAGGCAGTAAATTGCGAGAAAAAGTATATCGGCCTAAAAGCTGTTTAGCGAGACGACGCATTTTGGCCTCATAAGGTTGTCGTCTCGCCGCTTCAAACATTGCCATCGCGCCTAACAAACCGCCTTCACGACGACTATTGTCTCTGACGAAACGAAAGGCAATATGCCGGATGGCTTCCAATGTATCAATATGCGTCAAGTAAAGTGTCCGCAGTTCATCTCGTTTCAATTGCCAAACCGATTGATTAAGCCATTCAGGTACTGGATTTTCTGTGATCGCGTTGATTTCCGGTTGAGGGCGATTCAAGTTTGAAAACAGATAGCCCGGATGCGAGACTTGCCTGGGTGTTCTTGACATCAGGCGCACATATAACGGTGCATTACCACTGAGTTGTAAATCATGTTCCCCTTGGGGTAAAGTGAAAGAAGTCACGTTCGGCCATTTTAAATTAAGCTGTTTGTCATTGATAAGCAGCGATTGTTGGTAATCTGAAGGCGTTTCAAGCTCCAACACTTCGCTTGACTCATCATTTAAGCGAATCGCGACGCGATAATCCAGTGGTTGCATGCCAACGGGTTGTGTTGCCAGATCAAATAAACGGCTTTCTAGGCGCAATTGTGCCGGCCCCTGGGCTTTGATATTGACAGGTGTTTCTGCATGAAGCAACCAAAAGGTGTCTTCAAACTGACTCAATCGCTGAGGCAAGGCGAATTCGGCATGTGTATTGGGTATCACTTGGAAGCCCTGAGTGGGTTCAGGAAACAAATACTGGGTGAGGGTTTCAGGTTCCTTTGAGATAAAGCGGATATATAAATTGGCATTGGTTTCGAGTTGTAATTCATGTTCCCCTTCAGGGATTTTCAGAACCGTTTTTTCCGCACGGCCTAATACGACAGGGTTGCCCTGCATAAAAATGGTTTGTAGGTTATCAACACTGGTTTCAAATTCCAAAAAGCGCATGATCTGATCATCTAAATAGATAGAAACGCGATACGCTTGTTGTAAAACCGATTCTTTGGGCGGATAGATATAACGACTTTCTAGGCTTAATTCAGTCGGCCCGTTGACTTTTAAAGTCGTGGGTATCTGTTTGTCAAGCCGCCAAAATGTCAATTCGCTGATCGGCACATCAGCACCTGGACTGATTGGCGTGCTAAAGTGCAAAGTCACCGCATCCGTATCAAGTGGGATGTCTTGATATTGCGGCGCGATTTCAGGCAGGGCTTGATGACGCGATGCAAACAAGGCCAGTGTCACGGCCTCCTCTTGTTGTGGTGAGCATCTAATGCGTACTAGCCGAGGTTTACTCAGATCGGGTGTCAGCAATAAAGAGTGGCCTTCTTTTGCCGGATAAGGGGAAACATCAGCATACAATCCCGTGCCATAAGATACAGCTATTTCTAGGGCATCAATTGGAAAGGGATCATCAGGATTATGGAGTCGCAACCAATGCCCTTCGGCTAACCAGACAGTGACAAAGTCATCAGGTTCATCGAATGTGACTTGATATAGGCCCCAATTTGAATTGAATTCTGGCGCGATGCCTTTCACCCAAAGGGGGGCTTCTTTGATATTATCCCAACGTAGAGGAACGGTATGAGGTTGTAATCCGATTTGGATATCTTCTAAGATGGCGTGGCTGGTTAGGGGAGCTAAATGTAGTGATAACAGAAATAAGCAAGAGTAATAGCAGTTGATAGGTTTCATTTTCTTGAATGGCCTTCTAAATAATGAATGAAGCAGGTGATCTGATAGAACGCTGATGACGCTGATTGTCATGATCTACGCTGATCTTTTGATTAATCAGTGTCAATCATGATCATCAGTTAAATCAGCGTTCTATCTTTTTCTAGGTTTCTGATAGAACACTGATGAGGCTGATTGTCATCATTTTAGTTGAAAAAATCCGTTTATTCCGCTAATCCGTTGTACTAATAGATTGCAAACACGTACTCAACTTCTGTCGCACGGCCTTATCGTTACGCAATTCTTCACGTAATGGTTTGCTCAATTCAATATGTCTAAACGAGTTAAAACCCCGTTCGCGCAAATCTTTAGCATTACTATTCGTTGTACCCCCTAACTCACTGATTTCATTAGGATAAATGCGTACAACAAAGCCCGTGATCTGAGACTTCAAACACTCACCGATATCTAAAACGCGCTGAGAAGGGCTTCTAGTTGTCGCACTGAGAATCATATCGGCGATTTTTCCCGTTGCCGTTTTACGTTTTCCTTGAGCAAAACCATGCAATTGGACAATTGTACCCGTTGAATACTGTTTAGCAAAGGCACGTCCAAAAGCTTGGAAGACGGTGTTTTCAAGATGTGCCATATCCGCCTGGCGACGAGAAACTGTATTCCAACCGGCTGCTTTATAATAACCGGTTTTCGGGTTTCGCGAAAATAAATCAAATTAGGCTGTATTGTGCGTCTGGTATTCACGAATTGTAGAATGACGGGACGATTTTGAGGCATTTCTTGATAAAATGCCCCTAATGCTTGATCACGTATCGGCAACTCACTGTCTCTGAGTGTTAATAAATAACGTGATCGATATTGGCCCTCTGGGCGATAATCTTCCCAAGTATAGCGGCCAGCCATAATCTCTATATCGGCCTCATCACGCGGTGGGCGGCGCTGAATCCTGATCAGTGGCGTACGATTTTGTTCAGATAATACCGTATAATTTGTAGGGCGTAATCGAAACCAGGCCGGTAAGCGTTCGCTTTTGTCAGGAGTATAATAATAATCTTCAGGAATGCGCGTTGTTCGCAACAGCCCACTGGGGCGATTATAAACCGCGACTAATGCCATACAGGGGCTAGTCAAACGCAGTGTCACCATGTTGGGCGGAATGAGAATGTAATAACTGTCAGCATCCGAAACTTCAAATTGTTCCCACCATTGTTTTCTGGTTCTATCATAAAAAGAGCGCGCTTGTGTTAAAGGCATTGTGCCCGTTTTTTGAGTGCCTCCTTTTGCATTTAATAAAGTATAAGTGACACGGCAAGGCGAAGCCGTGGGCGCATTTCTTTCTAACAACCGTCGCAGATTAATACGCACCGGTATGGATTGGCGATGAACATGATTGATTTTAAATTCGGCCGGCATGTCTTTTTGTATCAACGTGGTGCTTAAATGAACAGGCGGTGGCGTGATTTCTTGAACCTGTGTTTTTTTCAAAAACACGCGCATCATCACCGGTTGAGCGGCACTGATTTCTAATAATCCCCCAGCAAATTCAGACTCAAAACCGTTTTCGCTCCCATCCCAAACAAAGCTGTGGGTACGATGCTCTTTTGATTGGCGTCCGTACCATTTAATCGTGATTTTAACGGGCACTTGAGTGGCAGGTTGTCCGGGCAAGGGGATGGCCTCGCTAAAGTGTAAATGTATTCGTCCCCCTTCTTCCAATAGAGGCAAAGTTACCCAGTGCAACCCATTAACCAATATCCCATAACGCTCTACGGGTAAACGAACAATATCGCCTTCCATTTCTTTATGAATATAGATTTCTCTAGGAAAATACTCTCTACCCGCGACACCCAGCGGCCCTATTACGGCCCATCGTTCCCGCAATAAATTGCGTTTTTCTTGCCGAGTTAATAACTCATGTTCATAAAGACTACCGCGCGTCAAGTCTCTTTTTTCTCGATCACTGAGGCGCAACCAGAGATAATCAAGCTTAAATTCATCCCAGGTTTGTTGCCAATAAAGACGAATACCCACATCAATGATATCAGGCTCCGGCGATTGAAAGCGCAGTCGAACCAAAGTCGCGTTAGGCGTATCGCTCAAATTAATCAGCATATTCCGCCCATCAGTGGGTTGTTGATTGGGATCAATGTAAAATACGGCGCGTACCCGATTCTCAGCATGACGATCTTGATAAACAGTTACTCTAGTGCGATGATGATAACGATCTTCAGCCAATAACTGACCCGTTTTATCAAGTATTTGATAATGCAAGACATATTGCCATTCCAATTCACTATTAAGACTATGGGTATGGGGAATAGTGGCATTGCTCAATACCCTGAGCACATTTTGTTTAGGTAAAATGGGGAAGACTGTCCAGGCCTGACGATCTAATCTATAAACCGTGCGTTTTTGTGCCATTGCCATTTTTTCTTGGGAATGGATGGCTTTATTGCCTTGACTTATAAGCCAAGCATCAAGGTGGGGCCAACCTTGCCAAACGAAGAGAGATATTGAGATAATCAATAAGGTTTTCATAACGAGAAATTAGGACGGGTTGCTTTAATTAATCGTAGTTATAGCATTTTTAGTTCTCACGCTTCGCGCTAAGACGCGAAGCATAATGACTTGACACCTTTGCGCCTTTGCGTCTTTGCGTGAAATAAAAAAAAATTTAACGGATTTAATAGAATATTAATAAAAAAAACGCTTGATTAAAAAATCAGCGTTAATCATGATCATCAGCGTTATCAGCATTCTATCATTTCATCACTCATATTGCCCCACTAGCCTCAAACGCCAACAGGAATATTATTGATGTCTTTCGATATTTTTCCACTTCACATTTTTCCCCAAGGCAGTCTGTCAAGTTCCATTATCACGACAGTTTGGGTAGGTGTTTTTGTTATCGCTTATTTCAACCTACGCTTGGGTTGGGTACTTTCAGGTTTAGTGGTGCCTGGCTATGTTGTACCCTTATTAATTCTTAATCCTTGGTCAGCCGCCATCATTATTCTCGAATCCATAGTCACCTATTTTATCGTTTGGCTGTTCTCAGAATATCTATCACGCTGGGGCCCTTGGTGCAATTTTTTTGGGCGTGATCGTTTTCTCGCCATTGTGCTAACCAGTGTATTAGTACGTATTATTTTTGATGCTTGGCTATTGCCCCAGATCGGCGAATTTGTCGTCAATCGTTATCACTTCCAATTCGATTACAGAAATCAATTGCACAGTTTTGGCCTCATTATTATCGCCTTGATAGCGAATCAATTTTGGAAAACGGGCCTCGTGCGCGGTTTAATTCCGCTCTTCACCGCATTAGGGCTCACCTATGTCATTGTACGCTTTGGCTTAATGGAATTAACCAATTTTAGCATAAGCAATTTAGGTTATGTGTATGAAGATTTAGCCGTTTCCATTTTATCCGCGCCTAAAGCTTACATCATTGTGATCGTCACCGCCTTTGTCGCTTCACGAATGAATCTGCATTATAGCTGGGATTTCAACGGCATTCTCATTCCTGCCCTGTTAGCCTTGCAATGGTATCAACCCTATAAAATCCTCACTTCATTTCTAGAAGCGTTTATTATTCTCGTCATCGCGCACTTGGTTTTGGCAAGCCCCTTGTTTAAATCAGTGACGATGGAAGGCGCACGTAAATTATTGTTATTTTTCAATATTAGCTTTATTTACAAAATCGCCTTAAGTTATTTTTTACTGTGGTATATGCCCACCGTCAAAATCACAGATTACTACGCCTTTGGTTATCTGCTTTCCACCTTGATGGCGATAAAAATGTACGATAAACAAATTGCTATCAGAATGACGCGGATCATTTTGCAAATTTCCTTAACCGGTGTCGCATTAGCCAGTGTATTAGGCTTTGCGATGACACTGATACCCTCATTCTGGTATCCCACACTCTCTACCCAAAACCAAACGATTGCCCAAATCAAATCATTACCCCAAACTGAATTGTTCAAACTGATTCATCAAGATAGAATTTTCTTATATCAAGGGCGTATGCCCAATAGTTTTGTGGAACCCGTACCACAAGAGATTGAATCCTTTCAAAAAGGCTTGAAAACAGTATTGATGTATCGACAGACTCGTGAACAGGCTTTATTACAACAAGCAGCCAACCATTTTGCACAAGTCAATTATCAAACTCTATTGGTGCAACAACGCTATGTGTATTTGAGAGAAACGCCACCCAGACGCAATTGGGGGATTTATGTGTTGGATTTGGATACTGATAACACTTTATTAGTTGAAGTGCCAGCACCCTTAGATGAATGGGGAACGATGGAAGTCGGTGCTATCATGTTTACCCAAATGCCAGGGCACGCATTAGCCATCGCCGGTTCGGCGAGAGGGGCCAATCAGAATGCCCTATCGGATATGTTATTAAATTATCATAGTTTTTTTCAAACCTTTCATCAAATGTTGGCACAGCAAAACGCCGTACAAATCCGAGCTTATACATCAAAAAGCAGACGAGTTTTAAGTGAAACCCTTCAAAATCAAAGAGATAACGCATCGCCCTTATCCTTGGCCAGCAGTTTATGGGTCAAACGGGCCCTTTCGGCGGGACTGGATTTGTCGCTACTTAAACACTGGATGGGGCACTATGAGATCAAATGGACAAGCCCATCGCTTGCCAATGCCCAACGCACTGTCACTTATACCGGTTTTACCGAATTATTTTTGAATCAAGATAATCTGTTCAAAATATTATTTAGCCAAATCAATGACTCTGCTTTTTCAACTCAAATCTATGATCAACGTATAGATGGTTATTTGCAAGATTGGCTATTAGCGGGCAAAGGGCAAATTGCGCCCAAAGGCACGAATTTATATGTTCCCCCCAGTCGAGAAGAACTGTTGTTTTTTGATCAAGAACTCCTGACACCCTTATTAAAACTGATACGCACAGAGTATCAAAACGGGCAATGGAGCGAAGCCGGTTTAATTCAACTACGCATTTTAGCCAGTGAAGCCGCTAAACTCGGTTATGGTATGATGCGTTATCGGCAACGGGATACCGAGCATGATTATCTGATCTTACAAGAACAACGTGAGCCAAAACGCTATTGGGGGACTTATGTGTTTCGCTTAGAAGTGGGAACAAATTACATGGTTCAAGTACCACGCCCGCTTTATGAAATGAACAGTTTTGAATATGCCGTTGCCCTATTTGAACGTTTACAAGCAAAAGTGCTACTGATTGGCGGCACCCACCCCTTGACGAATGTCGATAGCAGTGCAGATTTACTCAAATACAGTAATCGGCACAATATTTTCAATTTAGTGAATCAAGTGATTTTGCGTGAACAGGGTAATGAACCCCTATTAGTGATTCATAGCCGGGCTTTTGGAAGCAGTGACGAAGGCTTAATGCCACCGGCCGATATCCTATTAGCTTTTGATAAAGGTATCGCCTCCCAACAAGGATTAACCCAATTGGGTAAAACGTTATATGATTCACTGCAAGCCGATGATTTAACTATCGAATTTGTGCATGGGCAAGCGAGTACCATAGGATATGAAGTCGGTAATTTACCACAAGCCTTATATCTATCAGCAACCCAAAATAAGGAATTTGTCTTATTATGGTTATCACCAACTATTCGCCAATATTATCGTCAACAAGCAGAATATAATTTGCAAGGCATCCAATTCAAAGCCCTGAATATTCCGACAGTCAGCGCAGCACTTTACCCGTATTTGATATCCCAAACGGCCGGGAAGACGACACAGCTTTCAAAAGCTTTCCGCGCCCGTGTGAAACAGTATATCCAAGAGCAAGACATGCTCATTTTACAAAGCTTATTAACACGCTGGCCTCAATATCGGCTAGAACGCTTTATTGATGTCAATTCTCGACAAGCCTTTTTACTGATTTATGACAAAAAGGGCAAACTCAGTTTAGTCGCCAACCTCTTTCCACGCGATATCGACAATCATTATCGCTTCTCCGCGAATACTGATGAAAATCGAACGATAGTGACACGGTTTATTGAAACGCGCATGGGTTGGTTAGAATTTTAAGATATCAATGATAGAACGCTGATGACGCTGATTTTCATGATTTTCGCTGATTTTAAATCAGCGTAAATCAGTTTAATCATGACAATCAGCGTTCTATCCAAAATAGGCATGAAAATAGCCAAGTAACTTATCCCATCGCCAATTTTTATTGACTTAAAAATGAACAAAGCCACAATTAGATTCTCTAGCAATATCCTGCGCCGATTAGGTGAAGAATTAAACCCCAGTCCAGAAAGAGGATTGATTGAGTTAATCAAAAACGCCTACGATGCCGATGCGCGACACTGTACCATTGAACTCACTAATATCACCGTAGCGGGTGGAATGATCAGCATTACTGATGATGGAAACGGTATGGATGCTGATGATATCACAGAACGGTGGTTGGTTTTAGGGCGCTCAAAAAAGGTACAAAATAAACCCACAAAACTAGGGAGAATCCCATCAGGCGACAAAGGATTAGGGCGGTTGGCCGCTTTACGAATGGGTTTGATTGTTACCTTAACAACCATTCCCGATAAAGCCCAGCAAAAAAAATATTCTCTTTATATAGACTGGGATCGTTATGAAACAGCAGAACTCGTTGAGGATATTGAGCTTAAAATAGTCGATAAAGAAAATAGTCAAAAACAAGCATCGGGTACTCAAATCGTAGTTGAAAATCTTCAAACCGCTATGACGCGCACGGATATCAAGCGATTAGCACGATCCATTTTGCTGTTAGCGGATCCGTTTGCTGATAACCCAACCGGCTTTAAACCGGTTCTTAAAGTACCCGAATTTAAAGAGTTTGAAAAATGGATTGAAAATCGGTATTTTAATGATGCTGAATTTCATCTTATCGCCAAAGTCGATGAACAGGGATTTTCACGGGCATCGGTAGTTGATTGGCGTGGCAATGAATTATTCAAAGCGGAACATGCTGATCTTCGCCCAAAAAAAACGAATATGCCATACCTTTGTCACGACATTCAATTTGAACTTTGGGTATTCATTTTGGACAGTCCCACATTTTCAACACGTACTACCACAATAAAAGAAGTTAAAAACTGGCTGAAAGCCTTTGGTGGTGTTCATTTTTATTATAATGGATTGAGAGTCTCCCCTTACGGTGATGAAGGCGATGATTGGTTAGGGATGAATTTGATGCGGGCCCAAGTTCATTATGTTCGTCCAAGCACAACAACATCCATCGGTCGTGTGATAGTCACAGATACAGCCAATGCCCTGATGCAAACCACTGATCGTTCAGGATTTATTCAGAATGAAGCCTTTTTAGAAATCCGTCAGTTTGCCAGAGAAGCCTTACAATGGATGGCAAGACGTAGGCAAGACGAGGCAGAAAAAAAACGGGCCAAAATGCTGGCCGAAGCCTCCAGCCAAAGTGGGCTGGATCGTCAAACTGTAAAAAATGCTATTGCAAGCCTTCCAGAAGCCGAACGTTCAAAACTTGAACACACTTTTGAGGCCTATGATAAAACCCGTAACAACGAAGTTGAACGACTCAAAAGAGAAATTCAGCTTTACCGCACACTCAGTACAACCGGTATTACCTCAGCCGTTTTTGCCCATGAATCAGTCAATAATCCGATTAAAGTGATTGCACAAGTGATCAAAAGTATCCGTACCCGAACTCAGAAATATCTGAGCGAAGAACTCTACACTGAAAAACTACAAGGCCCTATCGATCTCATTATTCGTTCAATTGATTCACTGAAGGTACTCGGGAATGTCACACTGAGTCTGGTAGATCACGAAAAGCGTCGCAACAGTCAAGTTGATATTCATCAAGTGATTCAAACCGTTATCGAACTATTTCAACCTTTTTTGGAAATCCGTCAGACTCAAATTATAACTGAATTGGGTACTGGACAACCTTATCTTCGCGGCAGTATTGCGGCAATGGAATCAGTCATCACCAATTTATTCAACAACAGTTTGTTTGCTTTTGAACGTAACCCGCCCGGTGAAAGGCGTATTATTATTCGTACATTCATTTATACTGATTTACTTGAAATACATGTTCTTGATAATGGCCCCGGTATTGAAGGCATCAGTACACAAGATATTTGGCTACCTGGTCAAACGACGACAAAAAATGGCACTGGACTTGGGTTGACGATTGTCAGAGATGCCATAACCGATTTAGGGGGAAAAGTGGATGCCGTTGCCAAATGCGAACTAGGCGGGGCAGAAATCATGATTACTTTACCTATTCTTGGAGCATAGTTTATGTCATTAATGATCAATAATAAATCTATCCAGCGAGTCATGGTGGTTGATGATCAACCGGCTTCTCGTGATGCGATGGCCTATAGTCTTGAAGATGCTGGATTGGAGCCGATTTTTCATAAGGCACCTTTCACTTCAATAACAGAATGTCTTTCAACTGTGACAACAACCGATGCTGCCATTTTTGATTATCATCTCAAGCCTGGCAATTATGCTAATTTCGACGGGGCAGAAGCCGTTTCCCAGTTGTATAGACAACAATTCCCATCATTACTGATAACGCGGTTTGCGGAAACGGATGTCGATAACATTCGTCCCCTTCGCAGAGATATACCCGTTATCATACCAAGTGATGAAACGAGTTCTGAAACCATTACTGGCGGAATTAAGCAATGTCTTGAGGAATTTGAAAATCATTATTCAACAGAACGAAGGCCTTGGCGCACCCTACTGGAAATCGAAGAAGTTAACCGAGAATCCAATGTGGTTTACGCCATTATTCCCGGTTGGCACCCTGACAAATTGGTACGCTTTCCCCTCGTCATGTTTCCAGAAAATTTCTGGCCCCTTGTGGTTGCAGATGCCTACTTTTTTGCCAAAGTCAATGTTGGCGCAACACATCAAAATCAATTGTATTTTCAAGACTTTGAAGTAGCAGAAGCACCGGGAGAAGAGTATGCCAAATTTGTACATTCTTGATGTTGGGAAGGGTAATAGTGCCGTATTGCTTGATACAAAAGGGGTTATTGTGATTGATGCGGGTTCACAGGCCAATTTATTGACGTTTTTGCTTGCTCATAATATCAATACTGTTGATGTCTTATTACTTTCTCATGCTGATCAAGATCATATTGGTGGTGCGATTAACTTGTTATCCTCAAAAGAAGTCCTTGTTAAAAGTGTTTATCTCAATTCAGATGGTAAGCAAAAGAGTAAAACTTGGAAGCGGTTGTTGCGTATTCTTTGGGATGGCTTTAAGAGAAATCGTCTCTATTTTGAGCCGAGTCTCACGCCTCATCTCAATGGCAAACTTGATCAAGGCGAAGTCACCATTGAAATTTTAGCCCCAAATCAGTATTTGGCGGCATTATCACCGGGTAATAAAGATAGCCAAAATCGTACACTAACCACTAACTCAATCAGTGCCGTCATTCGTCTCTCCCATAACGGAAAACACGTCGCATTATTACCAGGCGATATTGATGAAATTGGGCTTGATAACCTGTTAGAAGAGACAGATAATATTCAAGCCAAGCTAATGGTTTTTCCCCATCATGGCGGTAAACCGGGCACCGGAAATGTGAAAGCCTTTACCAATCGCTTATGCCAATCGGTTAAACCAGAGACTGTTATTTTTTCAATCGGTGAGAATGCCAAACATTTTCCAACGCAGCTTGTCGTTGAAACAGTGGTAGAAAGCTTAGAGCATGTTCGCCTGTTTTCCACCCGTTCTTCTGAAGTGTTAAAAGCGCATATCAAAAAAACGGGTAAGACATTACATCAAGATGCTGTGGGTACAGTATTGATAGATTTGACTCAAGAACCTTTAAAGGTTGATTTTGTCAATGATGGCTAAGAGAAAAGGAATCGCTTGGTTTTGGAAACCTCGACGCTTTTTAACGGAACATTTAACTTCATAACTTCATAATTTTGGCCTCCTAAAATAGATTATAGCGTTTCCCGATTGAATGAAGTGCAAATTTGATTTTAGTGAAAAATTTATTTTGCATCGGCCCGATTGGAATGCATGTTATTTTGCGTTTTTCGTTCCAAGGTGTACTTTATTCAATCGGGAAACGCTATAAGTCATGTTAAAACTTAAACAAGTTGAATTTGTAACAAAAAAAAAGTTTGTTTGCTTTTGAACGTAACCCACCCGGTGAAAGGCGTATTATTAGATTCTTTTGCAAAGAGAAGAATTGAAACAAGCCAATGAGGAACTGAAAAACGCCAATGCTGCCAAAGACAAGTTTTTTTCCATTATCTCGCATGATTTAGGTAATTTGTTCAATACGTTAATTGGGGTTTCGTCACTTTTGACAATGCAAACTGACAACATAACTGCTGAAGAAAAAGAAAATCTTCTTCAGAGTATTCAGCGAGCCTCACACAAAGGCTATAGTTTATTGAGCAACCTGTTAGAATGGGCGAGGGCGCAAACCGGTAGAATCACGTCTAAACCGACTGTATTGAATTTGAAATCGCTAGTTGCTGATAACATCGCATTATTAAACAGTAACGCTAATGCTAAAAGTATCAAGCTGTCTTCCTCAATTTCTGAGACAAGCACGGTTTTTGCTGACAAGAATATGCTTGATACGGTTATTAGGAACTTACTTGCAAATGCCATCAAATTCACCCCATCCAATGGGGAAGTAAAAATCGTTACTGAAGAGAAAGATAAGGAAGTCGAAATCTCAATTTCTGACACAGGCGTTGGTATAAGCCCCCAAGATATTGAGAAGCTATTCCGAGTTGACATCAGTCATACCACGATTGGCACTGGCGAAGAAAAAGGCACGGGCTTAGGTTTAATTTTATGCAAAGAGTTTGTAGAAAAAAACGATGGTACGATCTGGGTTGAAAGTGAAATTGGAAAAGGTAGTACGTTTTATATACGTTTATCTTCGCAAGAGAAACAGAAAAAATGACTTATAAAACAGCTCACACACTCTTAGAAGAAGGCATCCATCCCCGCTGGCTTAAAGTCAGTCTATCAAAATACTTTGCAAGATTTATGGATTTTTGCTGCAGCCGCATTAGGTTATTTTTTCTTTAAGCATTTGTACGCGAACATTTTGCTCAACCGCACACGCGCTAATATTCCTTTAATCGTTGGCGGCTGGGGTACGCGCGGTAAATCGGGCACTGAACGCATCAAAGCGGCTATGTTCAATGCCCTGGGTTATAGCATTTTTTCTAAAACCACCGGCTGTGAAGCGATGTTTTTACATGCCAGTGCTTTTAAACCTACCCTCGAAATGTTTTTATTCCGCCCTTATGATAAGGCGACGATTTGGGAACAATATAATGTATTACGTCAAGCTGACAAAATGGGCATGGATATTTTTTTGTGGGAATGTATGGGATTGACACCGGCGTATGTTGAGATTTTGCAAAGACAATGGACACGCGATGATATTTCAACCATCACCAACACCTATCCCGATCATGAAGATTTACAAGGCCCGGCGGGTATCAATATCCCGATAGTGATGACGAATTTCATTCCGCGCAATGGCATCTTGGTGAGCACTGAAGAACAAATGTTACCCATTTTGCAAACTGCGGCCGATGAATTAAAAACGCGCTTACGCCCCGTCACTTGGTTAGAAGCGGGATTGCTGACACCGGAGGTTTTAAAACGCTTTCCTTATGAAGAACATCCTTATAATATTGCCTTAGTGCTGGCAGTGGGCGATGAACTGGGTATTGAGCCTGATTTTGCCTTGAAAGAAATGGCTGATCGCGTGGTACTTGATCTAGGGGTTTTAAAAAGCTACCCAATAGCCACGATCAAAACGCGCAAACTCGAATTTGTGATGGGCATGTCTGCCAATGAACGTTTTGGGGCTTTGGGCAACTGGAGTAGAATGGGTTTTCGTGAGCAAGACTTTGAAAAAGAGCCGGGTATTTGGCTTAGTACGATTGTCAATAATCGCTCAGATCGCATTGCACGCTCCCGCGTGTTTGCCAGTTTATTAGTAGAAGACGTGAGCGCCGATCAACATGTTATTATTGGTACCAATTTAAATGGCATGGTGGGTTATATTCGCGAAACGTGGGATAATTATGCGTCTAAATTAACGTTATGGCCGGAAACCAGCGAACAAGATGCACCCTTGTTTGAATTAGAAGCCGCTGCACGAACCGCTCGCATCCCCGTTACCGAAGCACAAATGCAAACACGTTTGCGTATTATGCTGACATCGCAAGGCGATTTGCCGAACCTTGAACAGTTGTTGAGTTTGTGGCAGCAACCCAAAAAGCTGTCTGATAGTTTGTCTGATATGGTAGAGCCTGATAATGCTAAGGCGATTTTGGAACGGCTTGAAATCGATCTGAAAAATTATGAAGGTTATCAAGCACTTGCTGCGAAACTCGAAACGGCTACTGCCAATCAACACGATGAATTAAATAATCGTTTTCGTGAACTGCTCTGGCAATGGTTTGAAAGTAAACTGGTTGTGATTCAGAATGCCCACACGACAGGCAATCAAATTGTGAAACGCATCGCGGCCGGCACGCCGATAGGTTTTCTGAACCGCATCATGGGTATGCAAAATATTAAAGGCACTGGCCTAGATTTTGTATACCGTTGGCAAGCGTGGGAAGCGTGTTATCAGGCGGGTGAGAAATTAAAAAGCACCCACTTACGCACCGCTGAAGAAGGTTTAAATGTCCTCGCCTCTTTTAAAGAATATGGGCCGTTAAGTGAAGAATATGTGCGCGAAACTATCGCCCAAGTTCAACAAACCCCTACTGGACAAATGGCCAATTTTCAAACGGGTTTTACTTTGATTCTTTCCAATCTCGAACAAACGATGAATGAATTCAATGCACAAGGGGGGGGTGATTCAACAGACTCAAATATGGGCGTTTTTTTTAAGAAAATCTTTGAATTTATTGAACAAATATTAGATGCGGGTGATGCGGTGAAACGCCGTAAAATAGCTGATCAGGTTTACAAGGATATGGTGACAGGGCGTATTAGCAATCAAACGGCAGCTTTGGAAGTGAAAAAGCTCAATAAACGTCAGAAGGGGGGGTGGTTGAGTGCGTAGGGTATGAGTGAGTACAGCGGATGACGTGGATAAACGGATTAAACATGAGTACAACGAATTACGGGCCGATAAACGAATTAAACATGAACGTTTATTGGCCCATCATTCGTTTTTGACCTATTATTTATTGTACTCATGTTTAATTAACAAAAAAGGAAAACAGATTTATGTGGAAAAAGAAATGGCTCGCAAAATTATCAGCTCTTTTTTATGCGCTGCTGATAGCCGTCGGCATCACCGTGTTAAATTTTTTTGACACTTTTACAGTATTAGATGAATGGGCTTATGACGTTTTTGAACGTTTAACGCTTAATCCTGAAGCACCTGATCAAGTCTTACTCGTTAAAGCGGCACCGAAAACCCAAGATCAAGGCGATAAAACTTGGTTAACACTCTTGAACACCTTGGAAGCCAAAAAGGCTAAACAGATAGTCTTTACGTTTATGCCGAAACGGGTTTCCAGCGATTTTTATTGCAAGGCACACCAATATGGTAATGTGTTTTTTGCCCGCTCCATACAACGTGATGTCCAAATTTCCCAAAACGCGCCTTTGCAAAAGGGGGAAACGGAAATAGCGCTTGAACCGTTACCCAAACTACCTGTTGATTGTCAAATCCAGTTTGGTGTCGTCGATATCCCACCGCATACGCATGGCATCCACCGTCAACAACATCTTGCCTTTAACATAAAAGGAGAATCTTATCTTGCCCTTGAAGTGCTTGCCGCTGAACATTTTCTCGGCAAACCCCTCTCGGCATTTGTGCATAGCGCGACTTTAGAGCAAGAAGCTGACTATCGTGTTCACTTTGCTAAAGGGCTTGACGAATTTCCTCAGCTTAAACTGAAAAGAATCCTTGCAGGTGGTTTAGTGAGCGAATTGGTTGAACAACGTAGCGTTATCATCGGTTTAGCTCACCCTAGCAATCTGCCAGGTTTGCATACCCCTTTAGCAATGACGCGCAATCTCATGATTTCAATGCCCGAATACCATGCGTTAGCATTGAATACCTTATTAAATGAGAAACACATTACCACCTTTACGCTTCAGGTGGAATTTGTCTTGTTTTTAATCTTGATGTTCCTCAATTTGTTGATTTATCAACGCTTGACGATTCACAAAACGTTGCGCGTTACCCTGAGTGTTATGGGTATCTATGTTATCTTAGCGTGGCTACTTTATCACCAAGCTTTGATTTGGCTTCCCCTTGTGGAAATGCTGATAGCCCAAAGTTTGCTCTATTTATTTGATTTTCAACATAAATCGCTGACATCAGATAAAGCATTACGTGAAACGCTGGTGGAAATGTCATTTAAAATCGAAGATCGGGTTAATTCAGAGTCTTATGTCACCGACGAATATTGGGCACAAGTTATAGTGATGAGTCATGATCTGTTGGATTTAACCCGATTGATTATCCTAGAATGGCAGCCTAATCATGCCCATGCTAATGAAATCAATGCCTTACATTGTTCATTGGCCGATATTGATAAAGCGCAACGTCGCTATAACAAAAAGCCTTATACAACCGCCATCAAGAAAAAAGGGGCCCTCCATTTAAAACAACCGTTACTCAAACCCACAGAGGTAGCCGAAGAACAATACTTAATGCCCCTATTCTTTGATGATGAAGTGCAAGGATTTTGGGTATTAGCGATTGAAACGGCAAAACAGCCTAACCCGACTCGCTTTGACATTGGCATTAAAGATTTGGCTCTCCAAATGGGTAAATCGCTTTACCATCGACAACAATGGCTATTACGCCATCAAGCCGATCAAAAGCGCTTAATGCGTTATTTTCATTTTGAAAGCGGTGCTCTCCTTCATAAAGCACTCCATAAATCAATCACCGCCTTAGAACATCGTTTAAGTGTCTTAGAAAACCTGATGAATGACTCAGAAACGCCAACGATTCTCTATGATGTTTTTGGTGGCGCGATCCAAGTCAATCAGAGCATGAATGCTTTGTCACACATTTTTGGGTTGACACCGCACAAAATGAGTGCTTTGGGTTTTATGATGGAAATCAGCCAGATGGAGATGGAAACCGCACAAGAGTATTTCCGTCATATACTCTTAGAACAAGGTAAAATCGTGCAGCAGGTGAAGTTATCGGCTTCCATTGAACGTGTTTATATACTCAATATGCAATTGTTCTATTACCACGAAAAGAGTGAAGGCAGCGAGCAAGCGATCAAACAAGGCGTTTTATGCCAATTATTCGATGTCACTCAAATGAAATTACAAAGCAGCCTGAAGGAACAAGTCGCTGAACGGCTGATTTTCCAATTTCGTAATGACATGCAATCCATTTTGATGGCCAGTCAATTATTAACGAGTGACAAAACGGGCGAATCAGAAAAAGAGATGGTTGGGGGTATTTTGCAAAACAAAGTCAACAGCCATCTGAACATACTCAATGAAGTCGAAACCCAACTGAATGCTGAGCTAGATGCCACCAGCACAACCTCTCAGTTTGAGACTTATCCCGTCGATCCCAAGGAAGCCGTATCAGAGGCGATGAAAAATGTAGCCGAAGCGGCAGTCGAACGACAAGTTAAATTGCAGAGTCACATACCTGACTTGGTTAGTCTAGTATTTGCAGCCCCCAATGCACTGACTTCAGTGATTTCTAGTATACTGGCCCTTTTGATTGAAGATGCCGTTTCCAACACTGATATTACTATCGACATGATAGAACGAGATAACAGCTTGATTTATCACTTGAAAAATAGTGGATTTGGGATACCCAATGAACGCCTTCAAGACTATCTGTTTAACTCTGAAGTTGAGATATCTGAGACTTTTAAGGCGATTCATGTTGGGCTCAAATGGCTGAAGCGTTGGGAAGGCAGCTTGACAGGTGAAAGTCAAGTGGGGCAAGGCATGTCTTTTGAATTACGTCTAAGGAGTTTTATTTAATATGAATGCAGAAACAGCGAAGAAGATATTACTGGTAGATGATGATGAGGATTTGCGAAATTTGTTGGGCATCTACCTCAAAATGGCGGGATACGAGATTTTCCATGCCAATCACGGAGAAGAAGGCAAAGAGCAGCTAACAAAGCTAACGCCTGATCTGATCATACTTGATATGATGATGCCAATATTAGATGGCATGGGTTTTTTAAAATGGCTACGACAGGAGGCGAAACAAGACATACCCGTACTGGCATTGACGGGGCGTTCTAAATCAGAGACGCGCCCCATCGTTTTAGAATTGGGAGCGACTGATCTTATTCTCAAACCTTGCAATCCGGATGAACTGGTTAAACGGGCTAAAAAAATTCTGAATGCTTGAACATTTAGGAACACATAATGTAGGGGCGAACCTACGTGTTCGCCCTGCCTGCGTGTTCGCCCAACCTGCGTGTTCGCCCAAGCTTAATAGGCATTGCCTGCCTGTCCGTATTTTTCTGATTTTCTGAATTTAAATTATATGATATATCATGGCATTACAAGATCATTTTCGTCCCCCCCTAAGCACACGTCGTCATTGGCACGCATTTCATAATGCTTGGGCAACCTACATTGCTTCAGATTTGAATCACAGACTACCAGAAGGTTACTTTGCAGAACCTAATGTACAGTTTGGTATCGAAATTGATGTCGCAACGTTTGAAGAGTCTTTATCTTCTGAGGCTGATTATTTACCCGAAAACGCAAAGCCCCAAAATGCTCTACCGTGGAAACCGCCCGAACCTACCCAAACGGTTCCTTTTCAGCCGGTTTCAGAGGCCGTAGAAATTAATATTTTTAATGATGAAGTGGGCCCTATTTTAGCCGGCGCGATTGAGTTAGTCAGTCCCGCGAACAAAGATCGTCCCGCAAGCAGAAATGCTTTTGTGTCTAAATGTGAAGCTTATTTACAGCAAGGATTAGGGCTGATTATCGTTGATGTGGTAACGATTCGAGCCGCTAATTTACATGATGAGCTATTGGCAAATATTAAAAAGGTGCCATTGATGAAAGCACAGCTTTACACAACCGCTTATCAAGTTGTCAAACACCAGACTAAGCCCTGTTTAGATATTTGGCAACAAGCATTAGAAATAGGGCAGCCATTACCAATTATGCCGCTTTGGTTGCGTGGTTCAATCTGCCTTCCCATTGATTTAGGGGCGACTTATGAATTGACTTGCCGGGAACAAAGGATTCTGACGATAAAATCGTGATAATTATGGTTTTTTGCTGTGGTGAACAACAAAGCCAACCGCTCTTTTAGCTTATGGCTTTAGCCATAAGCTTTTAATTTCAATTATGAGTACTCAAATAAGCATCCTACAAACACGACGATTGGAAAGCTACAGCACATTGCGGAATCTTTTGATATTCTGAACGCTTACTTTTTTCAGTGTGCCATAAATCATAAGTTTGTTGCATATTTAGCCATAACCTTGCACCATTACCAAAAAAATGTCCTAATCTCAATGCCATATCAGGATTAATGGGTTTACGTTCATGAATAATCTCCGAAATGGCATAACGAGAAATACCCAAGTATTTTGCCAATTCTGTTTGCGTCATTTCTAACTCTGGCAAAACAATCTCGCGTAGCAATGCACCAGGATGCGTGGGTGCTTTTGTTTGACAGCGTTGTGTTTCCATTAGTGATAAGCTTTTAAGTACGGGTTGAGGCTTCTAAAATAGTAAGCCCTACCAATTGATTATCTCTGTATCGAAATAAAATACCCTCATCAGTCATTTCTGTGTCGGTGGACTTTTGGGGGCGAGCAAAGCTAATGTATAACACGTCAGCTTCTCGATCATAGTCCACCCAGAAACGGGGTGCCGGGAAATCCAGAAGTAAAGGCACTGCTTGAAAAATTGATTGAGTCACGTTAGGCATCAGTGTATTTGTTTGTTCCATATTGCCTTCTTTCGGTCAATTTTGTTGGTAAAATAAGCGGTGATGATAAAACTCTCTATGTTCTTGTAGGGTGGGTAAGCGGGCGACACTGAATTAAATATTATCCCAAAATCCTACCGCCCGCTTGCCCACCATCCTAATGATTAGAATAAAAATCTATAATGGCTTGAAGTACACCAAGAATCTGCTCCAGATTATCAATAAAATACTTTTTCGCATCAATCAGAATAGTTTGATCCTCAAGTTTCAGAAATTGCCACACTTCACCATTAGTCACACATCCAAAAATGGTTTCAATCGCTTGGTTTTCGGACTGATTAAAAATCCTAGCACCCAGCATTTGTGCCGCGCATTGCCCCATATTATTTTCGACAATATTTTGCTTGGCTTCTTTGATGATCAAAATAGGTGCTTGAATTGTATATGTTTTCATCGCTTTACTGATAATAAAATCACATTCTCCATTCAAACCTTTGTTAGCATCGACATCTAAAGTTTCGCCCGAAAATATCGTAAAAGCACGCTGATTATTTTCCATCATTTCCAACAAAATGGGGGCAATAATCATTTCTGAACGGGCTTTTTCACTCTTGAGTGGAAGACAAGCGCCTTTTTCCAAGGTTTGTTGTAACCAATCGCTGATTTCAAGATTTGGAACGCTGGGAAAAAGGTTTTGTACCGTTTCTTGCAATTGGAATGCTTTCTCTACCGTTTTAAGGTTGAAACAGCTGTAAGACATATTTTGGCTTCCTATAACCTATAACTACAAGGATTGTATATAATAAAGGATTTTAAAAACCTATAACTACAAGTGTATGTTTCGGCATGTTTCCCTTCGACAGGCTCAGGGCATGGATCAGGGCACCGCGGCAGACTCAACAACCAAGTTCAACTACCTAATGCGGATTAGATTTTGCTTCGCTCAAATAAACGAAAAGTGTCATCGATAAATGAATAAGGTTGAGACTAATGAGTTCATCAAATGCCCAGTACCTATCCTTTATTATAAACAATCCTTGTAGTTATAGCGTTTTCCGATTGAAAATCGAACCGCAAAATAAATTTGGTTTGAAAAGAGGGCCGCAAAATAAATTTTGCACTCCAAGATCATGCAAAATAAATTTTGCACTCCAAGATCACGCAAAATAAATTTTGCACTCCAAGATCACGCAAAATAAATTTTGCACTCCAAGATCACGCAAAATAAATTTTGTACTAAAATCAAATTTGTACTTCATTCAATCGGGAAACGCTATATATAGCAGAATATGAAAACTTTATTATCAAGTTAAATACAACTCACTCTCTTATGAATCACATTCGCACCAACATTCTTGGAGACGACTTTGGTTTTGTCTTTGAATTAGGCATCAATATCGGCATTCTAGCGGGTATTCGCCATTTAACCACCAAGAAAAAGCTATTATCCAAGGTTCATCCTCTTTATGATGAGGAACTGAAAAAGCTCAAATTGTCTCAAATTGTCTCCCGTTTACAAGCCAAAGCGAAAAAAAATGGCGTTGTTGATCCCACTTTGTTGAAAAACACTGAGCGGTTTATCGAATATCTCGTCTTTTTGGGTGTTCACAAAGGCTTTAATTTTATCGTCGAATATTGTCAAGGGCTGGATGACGCGATGAAAGCTTTTCGGAGTGAACCTTTACCTTTGCAGACACCAAAAGCGAATTATCCCACTTTGTTATATTATCAGTGTGATTTACAGCCGCTTTTTAATAGCGATGATTATGTTCGCTATGATTTACTCACGCCCAAGCTTGAACAGATGTTCAAGCACATAGACAGTCAACTTCAACCGGATTATCAAAGATACCAACAACGTGGACAATTTTTAAATGCTGATATCATCATGTTATTTCATTTGCATGATCGATATCGCATCGTGGTGATCGATGTCGGCTTATTTTCGGTCGCGGATATTACTCAAGTACCTGATTTACAAGACGTTTCTATCGTCAAACAACGTCTATTCACCACCTATGGCTATATGCGCCAGAAAACCGCTTTTGAACATATTCTGATGGATTCCGATAAAGCGGGTATTCATTATTCAGCCGAATTGGCTGATTACTTTGAAGCCTTTTCCAGAGACGACAAAGACAGCTATAAAATGATTCAAGCTGGTGGCTATGCCCATAGTTTTGTTCAGTGTCTCACAGCATTGCTACCTGAACGATTTCATGAAGAGGCTTTAGAAGTCAATGCCATTGGTTTAACGGATCGCGCTTATAATGCGACTTTTATCAGCGATAAAGCCGACTTGCCCATTTTAGGCATTTTCCAAACGATCTATCAACAAAGTAAGCAACAAACTCAGGGAATACCTTATCCCGAAAATCGATTGGTTTCTATCACATCCGTTTTTGAAAGCATTTTCAAAAATTTCAAACGCACCTTTCGCCAATTTTTTGGTGGTAATAGCCACAATTTAACGACTTTTGTCGAAAAATTACGCACATTACCTTTTTCTGACAAGGGCATAACGCAAAGTACTTATACCGAAGTGTTGAAAGATTTTTTCAGTACTGCGGATCAAGTGCCTCCAGAGATTTTGGCAGAAGTAGGATTGGAGCCTGACAGTGCCTTAACCTTTCGGGATGCTCATGCGCGTCTGATTACGCAAGCCATGTACAATGATGATTTATTGCTCTTTCTCACCGGGCATCCTGGCATTGGTAAAACCACCGCGATTGTTGAATATATTTTGACACAACCCATCCTGTCAGAAGGGGTATTGTTTTTCTATTTCAGTCCACGTACCCAAGTCAACTATGATATTGTTGAAAAATTGAGTCGCCTTGATAATGGCAAGCGAATCGTCAAAGACGACAGTTTAATCTGTATTTACTCAAACAGCACCCTCATTAATAGTTTTGATGGGCAACCTGTGATTAAATATGTCTCAAATACGCCCTTGCCACCCGAATTGAAAATGCCAACAGCTGTCGGCGGGAAGCAAAGTATTTTAAAATTGGTTCCTGATGAACAAGAACTGGTTTTTCATAAATCGCGCTACAGTCACAGCCAATCCAGTAGCGATAATAAAATGGCTTATAATCGTCGTTTCACACAAGGCGTATTGAATACGGTTTGTTCAGCGATTTGCACTTTACGTCACGCTCATTATACTGATAAGACGATACCCAAAAACATTGTCGCGACGGCAACGGTGCAATCACTGAAAAAGACGGCAACCAAAACCACTGCGGAACATTTAAGACGACTTTTTGCCGAAGCCGCTATAGATAAGCAATTGAAAGACTTTGATGATGTGAAACTGGCGCAGATTGCAAAAACAACGCGGCATGTTATTTTTATGGTAGATGAAGTGATTGGCGATAGTGGTGGTAGTGATTTGCTGCATGAATTGGTGAAAATCGCGCAAAAATTCCATAAACATTTCAAGGTTAAAATCATTGCATCGGATGCCTCGATTGCCGGTAAAGATGTGATTAAACAGCATTTATCCAAACGCGAACCCAGTCCAGCGAAAATCTTATATCGTCAAGTGGATAAAGCAATTGATGCCAAACCCTTGTCTATCCAACAAGATCAATTTAAAATCGGCTTTTCAAAATGGGATAGCACCATTATCAACGCCAATACCTTTCCGGCCCGTGAATTAGTGTTGAGCTACAAAGTCGGCGCGGAAGTACGTGCCAACTCGGCCTTTTTAGAAAAGCGCGAAAAGCGCAACGATGATGACGCACAACAAGCCTGGCTTTTAAAAGACATTTTCAAGCTATTGCGCGATCCGGCTCATGATGGGCAAATTCTGGTTTATATTCAGAATATTAATTATCTGAGGCAATTAATTGCCCAACTCAGCCAAAACCAATTCTCTTTGCCCAGCGGTTCATTTGAGAAATTTAAGGATTATTTGGAAATCCATTCCAGCATTTCGGATACGGAACGTCAACAAATCCATAAGCATAAAAATGCGGTCAAGATTATATTTATGACGTCTTCGGCCAGTCGTGGCATTACTTTTGCGCGTGCGCGATATATTTTCATTCAAGTGCCCAAGTTTCAGATTGAAAATAACTTAATGGAAATTGTACAAACCGTGTATCGTGGGCGTGGCGGTGACACCGCTGAAGAAAGGGCCTTAGAAACCCAAACGCGCTGGCTGACATTTTATCTCCATGACAGGATTTATTATAGCGATTGGCAACCCCGAGAAGAGCGTTATCAACGTGGCATCACAGGGTTAATGAATATCATTTTATTGGTACGCGCCGCTGTACAAACACGCATAACCGGTTTAGGAGACATTGGCGAACAACATGAACTGAGAATTATCCCAGTAGGCGGGAAACATGTTGATTCGGTAGGCGATTCCCTATTAACAGGGGTAGCTAAGTTGCTCAGCGAGATGAAGCGTGAAATCAGTCGCAACTTGGAAAGTGTGAAGGTGGGGCAAGCGGAATATAACAACTCCTTAACCAAATTGAAAGACGATATTAGAACGATTTTTCAGCGCACACAAACACGAGTAGCCAGTGACACCCTGAAAAAAGTCGATATCTACTATGAACAGTTTAGCGAACGCAGTCAAAACAGCTTGTATGATTTGCTCAATTATCGCTTTGAACCCAGCTTTTATATCGACGGCGATATTTTCATCGTACCGATTCCCAAGAGTGAAGAACGAGTGAATATTCCCAAAGATCTGTTAAACGCGGTAAAAAGCGAAGGCATAGTGGAAAAAATGCAAGGACATGCCTCAGATGCCAAATATACCAATAACCTGAGAACCGCATTGAGCAAGGTTGCAAAAGAAATAGAAAAAATGCAGCAAGCCAGTGAAGATACCAGCAAGAGTCAAGACATTTATAGTCAAAATGCCAGTGGCAGCCAGTATCTTGCGATACCGTTACCCGTGTTGTTTCAACCAGAAATCTTTAAGCAGTATTTTAGTCCACATTCTGAAACCAAGCGTTATGAAGCAGAAACCACGGAAGGGGATAGTTTTATAGATGTGCTGGAGAATTATTTATACTTGTTATATCAAGTGGTTGACAAACTGCCCTTAGATGGCGGATATGAAACGTTTCCCTTTTTGCTGTTTCGCAGTGACAATGTCACGATCATTCGACAACAGCGTTTTGATAGACGCTATTTGTTTTCATCAACGACTTTCAACTTGATTAATTTAGTGTTATCGCAAAAGAATCGTGACTGACTTTTCTTTGATTATAACGGATTTTAGGGACACCATATTTAAAAAAAAGGGCGAACTTTCTTATGGGCGAACACGCAGGTTCGCCCCTACAACATATAGGGTCGTAGGGGCGAACCTGCGTGTTCGCCCTTTATCCACTGATAACTGATAACTGACATGTCTCACGAAATTACACCAGATAATGAACACTTAGAACTGTTACACAGTGACATAACGAGTGCGATTGAAAAGGTGATCACCCAAACCAATCCGTTCAAATACCGAGAGGGTATTGCTACGCTCGGATTGGATTGCATCACCGTTGCGCGTGAAGTTTATGAGCAACTCTCATCGTCTCGGATTGCCAATTTAGAGGATATAGTCAAAGGCAGATTGGGCGAATTTGAAACCTTCAGCGTTTACCCCCTTGCCGATAAAAAATTGGCTGATGCCGTAACGAAGATTTATGCCAAACTCATTGAACACATTGACAATATCCCCTCGCCACTGTTGACAAGTCTGCTTAAAACCTGCGCGGAAATGGATGATAAGGATAAAAATAATATTTTTTCCATCAACCCAAACTTTCTGCCCTTTAAAAATAAACAGGGCACTTTACAACCCGTCTCCACTGCTGATAAAAAATCAGAATCTGGCAGCGATAAATTGTTTCGCGCTCATTTATGCAAAGTGAGCATGACAGCCGGAGGCAAAGTGGATGATGATCTTCAGCAAGCGGTTTACAATTATTACGAGAATCTGGTTCAGGGTAATCAGGAGATAACGGAAAAAGAGGAAGCGTTGTCGGAAATACAGCGCCAAATTAACCAATTGTTTGATGATCCCGATAACCGCGCTTTGATAGGTTTGCGTGAACTATTGGATAAAGAAACTTCAGGGCTAGTGAGGCGTGAAGCGGGCGTTGCGTATTTGGAATATTTGCTTGAGAATGCAAAAAAACAATCTCTTCCTTGTACCGAGTTGGAAAAGATTGTCACTAATATTCGCTCAGTAGAAAGTTATATTCATCATTCTGATAGAAGCAATGCAGATTGCCAATATCAAGTGACAGATGAACATACTTGTGACTTGCGCGAATTGTTAGGTAATGCCGATGCGTTTACTAATTTGCCCATGATTGGCTTGATTGATGGCAATTTGGAAGAACGAACTAGCCCTCAAGAGCGCGTATTTGTGTTTGGTATTCGCTTTAAAGCCAATAATCCCGTCACTACGCCGGATAGGGATTTTCCCAAGTTGCTGAAAAGTGGCATGAGTGTTTACGCTCGCCATTTGGCAAAAGCGATAGCCGTGTTAAAACTGGCAAAGCAATTTAATACAGCGCAGGGTGATGGCAGCACGGATTACCGCCCATTACGTCTGCTTGGTAGAAGTATTAAAACGGTTTTTTTGTACTACAGTGTATTTTCGGGCAGTGCTGACAAAACCGCAGTGTGGCAAGCGATAGCTTCTAAACTTCATGCGCGTGCTCCTAACGCTTTGGATGAACTGTTAAAGTTAGCAGACACCATGCTTAAAGCGGAACAGAAAATTAGTGAGAAAATCATTAGCCCAGCAGTTGTCACGTTGAAAAACCTCTTGGAAACCAAGAAAGCTTGTATATCAAGCACTCTAAAACGTTGTATCGTGTTGGAAAAACAGCTTGTCAATGATGACATTTTTGATGCCAGTGAAGGTAACATTTTCATTAAAGAGTTGCAAAAATCAGCGCGTCAAGACATGAATAGCTTGAAAAAATGTTTGCGCTATGTTCGCTTGCTTAAAAAAGCTGACATACCAGCCGATGCATTGTATTCCATGCCTTTCGACTTATCGTTTTATGACACCTTTTTTTATGCCAATCGACAGGAAAGACGTAGTCTTCATATCCGTACACAACCACAAATGTGGCATTTTTTACCCGTATTAGTGCGCCCTCAAATTCCGAGTGGCGAAAAAAGAGATGATTACCACAAACCCTTGACTAAAATGGCTGGGGTAATGGTACAAATCATGCCCGACATCAAGCCAAATAAAACCAATACGTTTGAGTTTTTTGTGTATAAAATCACAGTGGCTACTGTTTTCTTATTGGGATTATCGGCACTCTGTCAGAAGCTATCACAAGGCATCCATTTAGCGATTCCGATTGTGAGAGTGCATAAAGCTGCTGAAAATGATCCCATTGAGGAGTATTTAAATGCAGTTTGCGCTACAATCACTTTTTTGCTCAATGAAAAATACACCGCCGGAATGCAAGGCATTCAATTGATGAATCTTAATTGGAATCAACAAAAATCTCTCCAATACAAGATAACGAATGCCAGAAGTTCGCTTTACGCATTCCTGCCTAAAACCTTTAGTGCGCCTGGTTTTGCACCGGCCTTTGATAAACTGGCAATAGTGATTGTCACCTCGCGTGTAGCGGGCAAGCACCGTAATCAAGATGAAAACTACAGTTTAGTCAATCTGTTTGGTAGAGTAGTACTACTTGAACGTCTTGATCAAGAAACGCTTCAATTAAGCAGTCACTTTTTGACTTTTGCCGAAAATGACTACAAACATGAAATTCATAATCATCCCAAAATGCTGATCGATACCGTGCATCGTTTGTATAATGATTATAGTATCCGCGATATCTTGTATATTGCGAAAGCGCCGTTTACCAGCAATCTGAATCTCACACAAAAGAATCCGCAACAAGCTTTGTATTTTATGTCAGAAACGGTGTTGCAAGAGATGATGAATAATCGGCCTGATTTAAATATCTATCCTGCATTTTATGGAAAATATCCTGCTAAAATGTTCGGCGGAAGCCAATTGAATGCCATCTATATTGACGATGTGCCTTCTATTCAGAAACACCTGCAAATGGATCGTCAAAGCGAGAGTCAAATAGTCACTTTTCTGAATATTGCGAATGGCATTAAAGTCAAAGGCAAGGAAGCGGAGAAAAACTTTTTCAACAATGTGATGTCTTACGCCACTTTGGATAATATCTATTCGGATCGCACCTTACAATCACGAATATTGGAGCGTATGATTGCGCCGGATACGGCCGAAAGAAAGACATTGATTGACTACATTTGTCTGCTACATGCGGCCGCTTATGAGAAAGCGGATACTGCATTAACGTTGAAGCTGAATCCTTATCAAGATATTTTGGAAGATGATAATGTGAATAGTATCAGTACGTTTTCGGCTTCTCCTAAAGGCAAACCTGATTTTAATCTGTTTGCCTTTCTGACTAAAATTCAGCGGGTGATTAATTTGATTGAGAAACAAGGCTCTGAATCTTGAAAAATGGGTAGATCAATCGCTCAACGCTTATTTCTAAATAGGCGATAAATCGCTGAACGAAAAACTCTAATCTAGCGGCATGTCGGATTAATCAACTAACTCATTGATTATTATCGCTTTTATGTTTAGTGTTCGCCCTTTTGGAAATTATTTTTATGAACATCTAGAAATGTCCAAATTATTTTGTGACGATTCCTATACTCAACGGGGCGATAAACTTTTGCCTGAAAAACTTTTTTTTAAATGAATGCACGGGAATTGTAGGGTTCCTTTCGAGGTTGAAGTTTTTGTTTGCCTCAACTTCAACCTCGAAACGTGTTTTTGTTGCCCACCAAATTGATCTGAAAAAGTTTTTCACTTAAGTACTGAAGCACAAATAAACAGGTATTTTATCGCAAAGGGCAACCACAAGGGATTGCCCCTACAACCGCGCCCGTAGGGGCAATCCCTTGTGGTTGCCC